>Ga0187874_10000654_pt1 | contig 39994 bp, 27 predicted proteins | sample June2016WEW_16_1_3_FD_132993 | JGI IMG/M metagenome (GOLD analysis project Ga0187874, IMG submission 132993) | Peatland microbial communities from SPRUCE experiment site at the Marcell Experimental Forest, Minnesota, USA - June2016WEW_16_150 | ecosystem: Environmental > Terrestrial > Soil >... | reverse complement strand
GTATGAACCAAGCCCTGAAAGGGCGGCACAGGTTTTTGGCAGATTATGCAAAAGCCTGTGTCGCCCTTTCAGGGCTGAACCTTAATTCCATCCTGAAACCCAGGGTTCCGGAGCCCGCTGTGCATGCTCCTCCCCCCTGGGCTCTGCTGCGTCGCGCTTTCAGCGCTATAGTCGAATTTGAGGGCAGGTGGCGCGGCACAAAAAGCAACTTCGGGGATGTTTGATTTTCACAGGGCAATTCCCTGAAAACAAACGAAAACAATCAAAGCGGGACAACACCAATTTCGGAATCGAGGTTTGTACCTTTATGCTTCGAGAATCCGTCCAGGATTCAGTGGGCCTGTCATGAATATGTCGGTTATATCTGGTATCGGATGCTGAGCCGGATTTGACTGACCATTTGCGAATGACGATTGACTATAATTGTGGAATGCCTGATTCGAGAGAACTGTCGTGTGAGGAGAAAGCGGAGATCATGCGGAAGAAGTGTCGGTACCGCGAATTGATTCTATCGGGGCGCCTGACACTGCCTCATGAAAGAGCCTCCCAGTTGCTGGGCCCCGACAGCCTCTATCATCTCTATTCTGTCAGCAAGGACCGCACTCCCCCAAAACGGCGCTAGGAGTTTCGAGATATTGCTCCAACTTCGCAACGGCCGGTTCAATCAGTTCAGGGTCGAAATGGGTTCCTGCGCACTGGAAGATTACTTCACGGGCAACGGGGAAAGCCATTCCGCGATGATAGGGCCGGTCGTGCACCATCGCATCCGCCGTGTCCACCAGCGAGAATATTCGCGCTCCCAGGGAAATCTCATCTCCCTTGAGGCCCCGCGGGTATCCGCTGCCGTCGAATTTTTCGTGATGCGAAAGGATAATATCCGCCGCTCCCTTCAGGAATTCTATTTTCTTCACAAAGTCGTGCCCATACTCCGGATGACGGCGCATGATCTGCCATTCTTCAGGAGTAAGCTCCGCAGGCTTCCATAAGATACTGTCCGGAATCCGTAATTTGCCGATATCGTGCAGAAGCGCTCCGTGCTCCATCTGCACGAGATCTCCATCCGTAATGCCGAGGTCTTTTGCAATGTCGACCGTCATATCGGCAACTCTGCGGGAATGGCCGCTTGTCCCCTGATCGCGCAGATCGAGAGCCATTGCGAGGGTTTCAAGGGTTGCGCCGTGAATCTCGTTTAAGTTGTTGAGCGCTTCGTTTAGAGCTTTCGACCTTTCCTCCACCTGCATTTCGAGGTGCAATTTATAGGCCGTGTTCTCAAGAACCAACCGACGATGCTCTAGGGCTTTTGCCACGGCAATTTCCATTTGTTTGGGTTCAATGGGTTTCAACAGGAAGTCGGCGGCGCCACGCTTCATCATATCCACAGCTAGAATGGTGTCGTTCATTCCCGTCAGCAGTATGACTTCGGTGTGAGAATTGGCTGATTTGATTTCATCCAACAGATCGGTCCCCCGGACAAAGGGCATATTGATGTCGAGGATGCATACGTCGGGGTTGAAAGAGCGGATCACATCCGGCGCTTCCCGGGGATCGGTCAAACCGCAGGCATCGTATCCAAATTTGCTGAGCATCCGCAGGGTAACCTGGACAACCTCCGGATTATCATCCACAGCCAACACTTTCGGGATCATGCCACAAACCTACCCTCGCGCTCAGTATCGGCGTGAGAAACCTGGGTTATCTCTTACTAATCCAATTTCTTATAATAGTCAATGAAATAGTTAGTTTTAGTAATCCTATCCATCTGAAAGCCAATCGGTGATCCACTCCTGCGGACAAGCGCGAGGCGACGAGTTGCGGCAGTGCAAAGAAAATCCCGCACCGACAGTGGATCCTGGTCATCGATCATCCGTACCCGTCTGCCTTTGTCAGCGGTTTATTCCCACGCCTTCAACCGCAGCTTCGGAATCGGGCTTGTTTTATTTGCTTCTTGCCCGATTATTGTTCTGATATAAAAGCACTATGTTCGATCAAAGCGAGGCATACCTGGATCTCCTGAACAACCTGGCGGACGGAGTCTATTTCACGGATTTGGACGGCCGAATAACTTATTGGAACAAGAGCGCCGAACAGCTTTCAGGATATAGCGAATCAGAAGTGATGGGAAAGCTGTGCAGGGAAAATATCCTGATGCATTTGGATGCCACCGGCCTCGCGCTTTGCACCTCAAACTGCCCGCTAAGACAAGCCATTCGAGATGGTCGGCCTCGCGAAGCCGACATCTATATGCACCACAAAAATGGATCGAGAATTCCCATCCACCTCCGCGTGGCTCCGTTAAGGAATGGCTCCGGAACGATCATCGGAGCTGTCGAGGTTTTCAGCGATAATACTGCCAAAACTCAGATGGCGGAGAAGTTGGCCCAGATGGAGCAGTTGGCATTGCTCGATCCGCTTACCAGCTTGCCCAACAGGCGGTATCTGAATTCGCACATCTATTCTTGCCTGGAAGAGTTCCGGCGGGATGGGTGGAATTTCGGGATCCTATACATGGACCTCGACGATTTCAAAGTGATTAACGACAGGTTTGGACACGAAGCAGGCGATCTTGTGCTGAAGATGGTCGCCAGAACGCTGGACGCAAACTCCAGATATTTCGATATCGTGGGCCGCTGGGGCGGCGAAGAGTTTATCGCCGTAGTCCATAACGTCAATGAGAGAAGTCTGGCGGAAATTGCCGAACGTCTGCGCATACTTGTCGAACAATCTTCCCTAACCGACCATGGTTCGCTTCGCGTTACGGTCTCGATCGGAGGGGCGCCGGTCGATGAGGGGGATACGGCTGAGACCGTCTTGCATCGGGCGGATATGAATCTCTACCAGGCTAAACAATCCGGCAAAAACTGCGTATGGATTTCCAGCACATCCGTGCAAAGATAGTACTCATTCCCACTTCAGCTGTCAGCCATCAGCCGTCAGCTTTCAACAAACAAGGTTTTACTGACGGCTGATAGCTGAAACCCGCTTTTTTCAATTCGTCATTCGTCATTCGTAACTCGTAATTCTTTTTGGATTCGTTCTAATTCCAGCGGATGCTCTTCTGCCATTTCCTGTTCGGAGATTTTACCGGTAAACCAGGTAGTGCTCATTGGATAGACATTCGGATTCAGGATGACAAAATAGAAATGCCACACAACGATCGCCAACGTGGCAAGACAGGCCTCATAAAAATGGATCGTCCTTGAAATATCCCATCCGAGTTTGGTGAATAGGCTCATGAAGTAGTTGTCGAACCACATCACAACTCCGGTTGCACCCATGATGATCACGCCCCACACCAACGCCCAGTATTCAGCTTTTTCGATATAGCAAAAACGATCGAAGCGCGGTTTGCTTTTCGACAAACCGGTGAGGTAGCGCAGGTTGGTCCACAGATCCTGCGCATCTTTCACCTTTGGGCTCAAGTCACAGACAAGTCGTCTCCCTCGCCGCGTGAACAAGAGATACAGCATGTGATACAAACTTATGGCAACCATCACCGCGCCGGCCAGCCGATGCAGGATGCTGCGTATCACAAAGAATTTCCCGCTCATCTGGCGAATGGGCACAACCCACCAGGCATCAGGAAACTTCAGCATGAATCCTGTGACGGCGAGGATGATGAAGCTGGCGAACATCACCCCATGCTGGATCCGCTCGTTCAGTGTCATCCGGGTGTACTGCCTGGCGCCTACAAGCTCCGGGACGATTTTCCCCTGGCGCTCTGCGAATCGATGCTTCGTCTTTTTGATAAAGTCGAGGAAGTTGTGCAGGAACATGCATCCGATGGTCACAATAATCAAAAGGATATAGATTGCGCGGATCAAGTAGAGAACGATGGGGCCCGAATTGCGGCCGATCACGACGTGCACGGCCCCCCGCGCGAAATTCTTTCCGGCGCCCGGATGACAGCGACCGCAAGTGGTCGCAAGATTCGCCTTGTTGACCGTCGAAGTCGGATCCGAAGATGGTTTGATGTTGTGGACGCCATGACAGCTGGCGCAATTGGCTACCTCCACCGAACCGGCTCTGCCTGCGAGTCCGTGATAGCTGTCCAGAAACGAGTTGAACTGCTGCGAAGGCATTCCGTATTTTTCGCTGAGCCGGACCGAATTGTGGCAGCTCGCGCAGACCTGCACCGACACGTTTTCCGGAGCCACAAGTGAGCGCGGATCGTTGCGGCCAAAGATTTCATGCTCTCCATGACAATTGGTGCAGGTGGGCGAATCCGCGTTCCCCTTCTGCCGGGCTGTCCCGTGAATGCTCTCTTTGTAAACTTTGCCAATTTCGCGATGGCAGCGAGAACACATCTCGGCGGTATTCCTCTTGTTAACCGACGAAGCCGGATCGCTCGCTTTCTTTAAATTATGAGAGCCATGGCAGTCGCTGCAGGTTGCAGACTTCCGGTTTCCGGAAGCGAGTGCGATCCCGTGGACGCTTTTGTCATAACCCGCAATGAAAGCGGCGGAGTATCCGATCTGTTTCAGAATTTGAGGATTATTCCGGTGGCACTTCTCGCATAGGCCCGCTTGTTTCATTTTGTTGACGGGAGATCCGGGGTCTTGTACGGGAAGGATTGCGTGCGCTCCATGGCAGCCGACACAGGTTGGAGATTGACTTTCCGGTGAAACAAGAACGCCGCCGTGATCCGAGGCCCGGAATTGCTTGAATTCATCCTCATGGCATTTACCGCATGCGTTCGAGACATTGGTTCTGCTGACCGCAGACTTCGGATCTTTTGCCGAACGCATGTCGTGAGATCCGTGGCACGTTTCGCATCCCGCGATTGGAGTGTCTCCCCCAACACCGTGGATGCTCTTTTCGAATCCTCCAGCTTCGTGGCAATTCAGGCACTGTGCGGGTTTGATGACTTTTGCGTGCGGGATCTCACTTGGATTGAGCCCTTGATGACAGTCAACGCACGTCATCAATGAGTGGATCGAATCTTTCAGTCGCGCCTGGTCGACGTATAAAGATACGGTCTTGCCTCCCTTCGTCATGCTGATCGTTGGATTGCCGTGACAAACCAGGCAATCCTGCGCCGATTGGCAGAATGCGGCGGGAGAGAAAACTACAAAAAGGCAGAGAAAAAGAGACAGCGTAATAGGGCGATTTGAATCTGTGAAATAGGTCATAAGTGAGGCGCTAGGATACAACCCGAAGGCTTCCGGCTGCAATTAAAAACGGAGACCGTCACCGCAATCCCCTAATTCGGGCTATGTGCGGATAAACCGGTATGCCGTATGAATTAGGGGATTGCGGCAACTGTCACTCGTTTTACGCTCTCCGGTGGGCAAAGATAACTCGGTTTCAACCCGCCCGGATCCACCACGATCTTTTCCAGCACGACCGCGGGATCCACCATCCAGATTTTAAGCGTGTGGAGCCCGGCATTCGGAAGCGTGTGGGAGGAGCGGACTGTGCGGGAGGCGTCCTTCACGGACTGCTCCCATTCCCTGTTTCCGTTTCGCGCGTCAAAGCTCTCGGCTACAATTTCTACAATTTGCGGCGGTTGGTCATCAAACGAGACAGCATATCTTAAACCGCGTCCGGGAATGAAATTCAATGTTGGGGCAACGGTTGCCAGTACTGCAACCGCTCCCGATTCATGCAGGTAAATGTTGTATTCCAAGCAGGGGGAGTCTTTCGGCGGCATAACGCTTGAGGCGGTCGCCGGAATGATCGTCATGGCTGAAAGCGTTTTCCCATAGTCATCAATCCTCTCCCAGCGTACTTTGCCGGCCGGTATATTTCTTGTGTAGTGCTCGGCCTCCATCGAAACATATCCATCTCCTTCGATAAAGGCGTCCTCAATGTACGCCAGCGACGGATTTAACAAATCGACCTTCACCTTGACGCTTTCACCACCCTCTTTCGCTATGTTGACCCAACCGGATGCCGATCCTTCGGGCGCGTTGAACCAATCGATTGATACCCAGAGACGGGTTTCCTTCTCCACGACTCCCTGATTTATGCTCATAACAATCCAGGGAGCACTGGCGCTTGCGGCAAACCGGAACGAGGTTCGCCCCCGGTTGAATACATCGATATAGTGGCGCCTCCCGCCGAATTGATCGTACCTGGGAAGCGCCGGTTCTCCGGAAGCTCCGGGCCATGCGGACGTTGAGCCCTCCACCGCGATGCCCATCGCTGCCGATTCCGGCAATTGGAGCCGGCTGACCCGGGGCATGTTATTTTGGGGCGGGTCTTGCCAGATTGTGTACCCGATGTGCACTTGATCCATAAAGTGATTCCACTTGCCGCCGGCCAGCTTGTGGTTGAAATAATCCATCAGGTCCGCATCCGCTTTGAATAAAGCTTCCACCTGATCGGCGAGGTCGTTGGTGCTTGCCCGGCCCTGCTGCGCATAAAGCGCATTCTTCCCGGCAGCGATATACAGCGCATTCACTTGCGCGCAGGCCTTGGCAGGGAATAAAACCAACTGATAAAACGCATTCCGCGCATTCTCGGGCAGTTGTTTAAAAATGCTTTCGGTTTTTGCTGTAATGCGCTGGTAATCAGCGAGCACCCTGTCTGCTTCGAGATAATTTGTCAAGCTGTAGGTTGTGGGTTCGAGCAACTCGGGCTTGCGACTGCCGTTGAATTTGGAGTACCCGGAAATAATCCACGCGATTTCCTGTGCATGGCCGGAACCAAATTCCCTCGCCGCCCAAAGGCGTGTGTATTCGTCAATGTTCCGATTGGTCCATCGTTTTGTGTTCCAGGCGAGATGCATGAAATATTCGATCGGGAATTCAAGACCTTTGAAATGGCCCACGTTGACGATCCAGATCCGGTCCGCGCCGTATTCCTTGGCCAGAGTCATTTGTTCCCAGATTTTGGGAATCGGATTGGTATTGATCCACTTGTAATTACGCGGTCCGCCCACGTAATCAAAATGGTAATAGATGCCTGCTCCCCCTGTCCGACGCCGTTCGGCTTCGGTCGGAAGCCGCCGGATGTTGCCCCAATTGTCGTCTGCCCACAGAAGCGTCACGTCATCGGGCACGCGGAGTCCTTCGTTGTAGTATTCCTGCACTTCCTTGTAGAGACACCAGAGTTGGGGCGCCTTGGTGACGTCCGGGTTGATTTCCTCGGCAATCATCTTGCGTTGCACACCGACGATCTGCTCCAGCAATTCCATGCTTTGGGAAACCGTACCCCCGGGAATCATCGGCGTGTCATCGGCGCCCCGGAGTCCGAGCGTGATGATGCTTTCATAATTCTTGTTGCGCCGTATGCCTTCCCTCCAGAATTCCTGAAGGATGTCCCGATATTTGTAATAATTCCAGCTCCCGAGTTTCTGCTTGTAACGCCGGTCCCATTCCTTTTGAGCCCGGAGCATCGGCTCCTGATGGGAAGTGCCCATGACGATTCCGTATTCATCGGCCAGCCTGGGATTTTCGGGATCGTCCTCGTTAAACGCATTGTTCCACATTGCCGGCCAGAGATAATTTCCTTTCAGCCGCAATATCAATTCGAATAGCCTGGAATAAAACTGGCTGTTGTAATTGGCCACATCGGGCGGAACGGGAGGATTGACGCTGACAGGCGCCGTCCCGAATTTCTCTCTCACCCAGCCGGTCAGGTCCGGTGATTCATCATTCAGAAAGATCCCTCGATATTTCACCGATGGCTCGCCCTGCCGGTAGGTCCCGGTCTTTACGAACAGTTCGTCATGATGCCGGGCCGGCACATCGGCCCACCAATACCATGGTGAAACGCCGATCTGCTCGGAAAGATCATAAATTCCGTAGATGGTTCCGCGCTTGTCGGATCCCGCGATTACCAACCCGCTAGTGACGCCCGCCAGAGGATGAGGTACGACCTGAATGGAAAAGGACTCCCACTTCCCGCGGATCTGACCGGCATCGATTTTGCCGGTTCCAATAAGATCATCAATCACCCGGCTTCTGCCGATTGTGCCGATGATAATTGCATGCTTTCCGAGCTGATCCGTGTTGTTCCAAATGGAAGCCTGGATGCCGGTCACCCGGGCAATGTCGGATTTGAGATCGTTGGCGGCCCGGATCACTCCCGGCCAGTCACCGGAATCTATCCAGATTGCGGCAGCGCGGCGGCTTTGCACCAGGGGGAAGCTGCCCGGCTCGCGCGCCGTCCGCACATATTGAGCTTGTCCGATCGCAAACGCGGCGGCATGAAAGCAAAAGATGAAGAAAAGGCCGGCAATTGCCGATTGCGAATTGCGGATTGCGGATGGGAAAAATCTCTTATTCCAGAATCTGCATTCCCGAATCCGGCAATTGGTTATCATAAATAATTTCTTCCTGCAGATCCGTTCCATCCGCAAGCCGAAATCCACAATCCGCAATTCATCCGGCTACTTCATCATCCCCTTGCGCACATATTCCATCAATCCGCCCGCGCCGATCAGTTCCTGCATGAAAACGGGGATCGGCTTGGCCGCATACGTGCGGTCCAGCGTCACATTCGCAATTTCTCCGGTCGTGGTATCGATGCGCAGCACGTGGCCGGTCTGCGCTTCAGCAGCAGCGTCCGGGCATTCCATTATGGTCAGCCCGATGTTGAATGCATTGCGATAAAAAATGCGTGCGTAGCTTTCCGCTACGACGCAAGCCAACCCCGCGGCTTTGATGGCCAGCGGCGCGTGCTCGCGTGAGGAACCGCAGCCAAAATTTTTGCCGGCCACGATGATATCGCCGGGCTGGACCTTGCCGGGAAACTGCGGGTCCGCATCTTCCATTACATGCGCAGCCAATTCCTTGGGGTTGCTGGTATTCAAATAACGCGCCGGAATAATTTCGTCCGTGTTGACGTCATCGCCGAATTTATAAATCGTTCCCGTGATAATCACTTTTTCACCCCCTGCTTCCAATTGGAACCCCGGACTTCTTTCGGTGCAGCCAGACGCCCTTTAATCGCCGATGCCGCAGCCACACCCGGTGATGCCAGATATATTTCACTTTCGAGGTGGCCCATCCGGCCCACGAAATTGCGGTTGGTAGTGGAAACCGCTTTTTCGCCTTTGGCCAGAATTCCCATGTGCCCGCCCAGGCACGGTCCGCAGGTGGGAGGTGAAATGATGCACCCGGCTGCGGTAAATATGTCAAAGAGCCCTTCCTTCATCGCCTGCCGCCATATCAGGGGCGTGGCAGGAATAATGATCGTCCGGACTCTCGGACTCACCTTTTTCCCTTTCAGCAGCCTGGCCGCCTCGCGCAGATCCTCGATGCGGCCGTTGGTGCAGGATCCGATGATCGCCTGATCCAGCACAACATTCCTGGCTTTGGAAACCGGCACAACGTTTGACGGCAGATGGGGCTTGGCGACAACCGGCTCCATTCCCGTCACGTCAAACTCTTCCACACGCTCATACTCGGCTTCAGGATCCGAGAAATAATAGCGCGGCTTGCGTTGCGCGCGCTTTTGAACGTATGCACGGGTTATTTTGTCCGGCGGCACAATTCCGGCTTTGGCCCCGGCTTCGATCGCCATGTTGCACATTGTCAGTCTGCCTTCCATCGACAGCTTGTCGATCACCGGTCCCGTTATTTCCAAAACTTTGTAGTTGGCGCCCTCCACACCCAGACGCGCTATCGCAATCAGGATCAGGTCCTTTCCCGTCACATCCGCCGGCAGCCTGCCTTTGAAAACGAGTTTGATTGTGACCGGCACTTTGAACCACGCCTTGCCGGTCAGCATCGCGGCAGCCAGATCCGTGGAACCCACGCCTGTAGAGAAGGCGCCCAGCGCGCCGTAGGTGCATGTGTGGGAATCTGCGCCGATCACCAGGTCGCCCGGAACCACAACCCCCTGCTCGGGCAAAAGCGCGTGTTCTACTCCGACCTCTCCCTGGTCCCAGTAATAGAGCAGTTTCTGTTCGCGCGCGAAGTCGCGCAGGATTTTTGCCTGCTCGGCGGATTTGATGTCCTTGTTGGGCGTGAAGTGATCGGGCACCAGTGCAACCCGCTTGCGATCAAACACCTTTTTCCCGCTGTTGTCGTAAAAGGCCTGAATAGCCAGAGGCGCGGTAATATCATTTCCCAGGCAAAGATCCAGCTTTGCCATAATGATGTCACCCGGGCTTACGGATTTTACCCCGGCCGCATGGGCCAGGATTTTTCCCCCTAACGTCATTGGTCTGGACATATCGAATTCTCCTTTGTTCTGCAGCCGCTATCCTGACGGGCCTGGCCCGTCGGATCCGAATTTTTATTTTCTCCCCAGCAGGCGTTTGGGCGGTGTAATAATCCAAAAAGCCCTGAGGGGGCTCCTGCCGACGTTCCGTATTTGATGCGGAGCGTCCGCGGAAAAAGAGATGCTGTCCCCTTCCTTCAGGCTGTAGACTTGCCTGCCGACGGTACATTCTCCTTTCCCCTTGATGATCACTCCCAGCTCTTTGCCGATGTGACCGTACTCGTCGTCTCCGCTCTTCCCTCCCGGAGGGATTTCCAGAAAATAGGCTTCGATCGCGTGCTCTTCGGAGGAAGAGTATGTGTGGGACAGCTGCTCGAAAATAACCCCGTTAATGACGGCGCGTTTTTTTTCCCTCGCCCTGACCAGATTCACCGGCCGGTCCTTTTTAAAGTCCCGGAAAATAAAATCCAGGTCGATCTCCAGGATATCGATAATCTTGAGCAACGTATCGATTGCCGGAGAAATCTTGTTCCGTTCGATCTGTGAAATCAGGCTTTCAGAAACGCCGGCCTTTTCGGCTACTTCGCGCATCGTCAGATGCTTGCGTTCCCTGACTTCCCGGATTTTCTCTCCGAACGGATGCATCATAGGATCCTGGGTTCCCCCCTTTTCCGATGGCGAGCGTGCGACCGGATATTGCAGACATTAACTGTACTAAAGCGAGTTAAGTATAATTGAAGAGAAGGAATTTGAACAGCTTTTTTGCCGGGAACGCCGACGGGACGCCGGCGCTCCCGGTCAGCGGGAAAGCCAATGATTCCGCTGATGGCTTGTTCCTGCTCCGGGGAAAGCGAAAGATTTCTGACGAGGCGCTAAGCATTCCAGCAAACAACTGGAAAGAATATGCCAGGCTGCAGTAATATTACGAGCCTTCATTAAAATGAAGAAAAAAATGGTTACCGAAACGGGAGCTACTGGTAGATTCGTATTAATGTGTGTGCATTTTTATTAGGTATAGTTATGTCCTCAGGTATCTCAAGGAGGCTTATGTATTTGAATGCAACGTGGAAATCACACCGGATCCTGATTTGGATGCTGCTCGCGGGCTCTCCCGCCATACTGTCTTCCTTGATTCTGCAGGGCTGTTCGACGACCAGTGACAATTCCGCCCGTGCTGCCAAAAAAGGGATGGGAATGATGGGCAGCCAGGTGCCTGTCACCGTTGGGAAGGTGGTTCGACGGGATGTGCCGATCGATCTGCAGGTTGTGGGGAATGTGGAAGCTTACCTGACGGTTACCGCGAAGTCTCAAATAAGCGGCGAGATCACTCAGGTTTTTTTCCGCGAAGGCGATTTTGTTAAAAAAGGGGATCAACTGTTTACGATTGATCCACGCACATACCAGGCCCAGTTGAATCAGACCGAGGCGAACCTCGCAAAAGACAAGGCTACGCTGGCACAGGTGCAGGCCAATCTGGCCCGCGATCAGGCGCAGGAGGATTACGCGCGCGCAGAAGCGGAACGGTATTCAAACCTGTTCGAGCGTCGCCTTGTGTCGAAGGAACAGGCCGAACAAATGAGTTCGAATGCCCGCGCCGCCTCGGCAGCTGCGAACGCGGACGTGGCTGCAATTCAAAGCGCCGAGGCGACGGTGAAGGCGACAGGAGCGGCTCTGGAGAACGCCAGGGTTATGCTGGACTACACGGCGATCCGGTCTCCGCTGAATGGCCGTACAGGAAACCTGGATGTCAAGCAGGGGAACGTAGTCAGTACCAACAGCTCCTTAATTACAATCAACCAGGTAGAACCGATCTATGTGACTTTCTCGGTCCCGGAAGATCAGTTGAAATCGATCAGCAAGGGCCAGAAAGTAATCGTTTCGGCTCAGGATGATGCCTCTCGGCAGCAAACCGGTGAATTGACCTTTGTCGACAATACTGTGGACTCGACAACCGGCACGATCCGGCTGAAAGGAACCTTCTCCAACCCGGATCATAAGCTCTGGCCCGGCGAATTCGTCAGGGTCACTCTGAGACTTGCTACGGAACCCAATGCGCTTGTAGTTCCTAATCAGGTCGTGCAGACGGGACAGGACGGAATGTACGTATTTGTCGTCAAGCCCGATCGGACGGTAGAGTTGCGTGCGGTGGTTACGGGGGCGAGGGTCGATCAGGATTTGGTGATCGAGAAGGGACTTCAGGAGGGAGAAACTGTCGTCCTTGAAGGTCAGTTGCGATTGGCGCCCGGCAGCCGTGTGCAACTCCCCGGTGAAGGCCCGGGAGGACCCGGCGGACCGGGAGGCGGATCTGGCGGCCAGAGAGGGGGACCCGGCAGACCAGGCGGCAGGGGCAGGGGACAAGGCCCTGGAGGGAACGTGCCTTGAATATCTCGGAAATTTTTATCCGACGCCCGATTGCCACAAGCCTCTTGATGTTGGCTATCGCACTCTTCGGCGTGCTGGCGTACCGGGCTTTGGCCGTCAGCGACATGCCAAATGTGGACTTCCCAACCCTGAATATCGGCGTTGGGCTGCCCGGAGCTAATCCTGAAACCATGGCATCTGCCGTGGCGACGCCGCTCGAACGCCAGTTTACGACGATTGCCGGAATCGATTCCATGATCTCGTCCAACGGGCAGGGGTCCTCGCAGATTACCCTGCAGTTCGACCTGAACCGGAACATTGACGGTGCAGCCGTGGATGTGGAAACCGCAATCAGTGAGGCGATGCCTCTTCTTCCGGCAGGCCTGCCCGCGCCCCCTTCGTTCCGGAAAAGCAATCCGGCCAGTTCGCCAATCCTGATGCTGGCGTTGACCTCATCCACCCTGCCTCTCTATCAATTGGATGATTATGCTGAAATCACTTTGGCACAGCCCATCTCTATGGTGAATGGAGTTGCCGAAGTCCAGGTCTTCGGATCCACAAAATACGCGGTGCGCGCCCAGGTCGATCCCGAAAAGCTGGTCGACAAAAAAATAGGGATCAACGAGGTGGATGATGCTCTAAGGGCTTGGAATGTCAACACCCCCACCGGGACGCTCTATGGACCGCATCAGGCGTACAACATCAGGGCGACCGGACAGCTCATGAATGCCGCGGCTTTCCGTCCGGCGGTCATCGCCTACCGCAATAATGCTCCGGTTCGTCTCCAAGACGTGGCAAACGTCATCGACGATGTGGAGAACAATAAAAATGCATCCTGGTTTGTAACCAAGGACGGCAGCCCGCGAGCGATCAGCCTGATGGTGATGCGCCAGCCCGGAAGCAATGTGATCGAAGTTGCGGATGCAGTGAAAGATCTGCTGCCCAGTTTCCAGGCTTTGCTGCCGCCCTCCGTGCACCTGCACCTTCGGGGCGATCTTTCCAGAAACATCCGGGAGGCCTTTCGCGACATCAAGACGACGATGGTGGTCACTCTAGCCCTAGTCATCCTGGTGATATTCGTTTTCCTGCGCAACGCCTCCGCCACGATGATCCCGAGTATGGCGCTGCCGCTTTCCATTCTCGGAACTTTCTCCGTCATGTACATGCTGGATTTCACTCTGGACAACATGTCCATGATGGCTCTGATTTTGTGCATAGGATTCGTTGTCGATGATGCGATCGTGATGCTCGAAAATATCGTGCGTCATATGGAAAAGGGGGAAAAACCTCTTGAGGCGGCGCTCAACGGCTCAAAAGAGATCGGCTTTACGATCGTATCGATGACGCTGTCTTTGGCGGCAGTTTTTATTCCAGTGCTGTTCATGAGCGGGATCCTTGGCCGGCTCTTCCGTGAATTCGCAGTAACCATCACAGTCGCGATTCTCACTTCGGGCCTGGTTTCGATCACGCTCACGCCGATGCTCTGCAGCCGCTTTCTGCGCCACGCCGGCGAGGCAAAGCAACGTTCCGGAAGGTTGTTCCGGGCCACGTTTCATTTCTATGAACTAAGCCTGCAATGGGTATTGCGCCACCGGCCCGTAATGATTGTGATCTTTTTCGGAGTTCTGGGAGCGACCGCTTACCTCTACGTTGTCGTCCCAAAGGGATTTATTCCCGATGTCGACAATGATCAGCTGAACTGCACATTGGAGGCTGCGCAGGGGACCTCCTACTACCAGATGGTGACCTATGCGGAGAAGCTGACAAACATCCTGCGCCAGGATCCGTATATCGACGCAATCATCCCAAGTGTCAGCAATACCAATACAGCCCGGTACCAGATCCAGCTCAAGCCCCGCGCGAACCGGGATCTGACCGCGGCTCAAGTCGCCGAACGGCTTCGGCCCAAGGTGTCCCGAATTCCGGGCCTCCGTGCTTTCCTGACCGTTCCGCCGGCAATTCGAATTGGCGGACGCATGTCAAAGAGCTCCTATGACTTTACCATCCAGGGTCCGGATACCGGCGAACTGTATCGAGAGTCGCAAAAACTCGAGCAGGAAATAAATAAAATTCCAATTATTCAGGACGTCACGAGCGACCTGCAGATCAAAACGCCGCGAATCAACGTGGAGTTAGACCGCGACAAGGCCGCAGCACTGAATCTGGACATGCTGCAAGTGGAAAACGCGCTGTACGACGCTTTCGGCCCGCAATGGTCTTCAACGATTTACGGCAGCAGCAATCAATATCACGTTTTGCTCGAAATCCTGCCGAAGTTTCAGGAGCACGAGGACTACCTTTCCCTGCTCCATTTCAAAACGCCTGCAGGCGCTCTCGTTCCCTTGAGCACGTTCGTCAAATTAAGGGACGACGTCATGCCTCAGACCATCAATCACTCGGGGCAGCTCCCTTCAGTGACGATCTCGTTTAATTTGAGGCCGGGAATATCGCTGGGCGAGGCCACAACGCGGATCCAGGAGGTTGCGAATCAAACGCTGCCGGCAACTTTAACCACGAGCTTTCAGGGAACCGCCAAGACATTCCTGGATTCTCTGAACAATCTGGGACTGCTGCTGCTCATCGCGATCCTGGTGGTTTACATCGTGCTTGGGATGCTTTACGAGAGTTATGTGCATCCCCTGACGATTCTTTCGGGGCTGCCGTCCGCCGGCTTTGGCGCTTTGTTGATTTTGCTGATATTCAAGGTCGAGTTGAATATCTATGCATTCGTCGGTCTGATCATGCTGATCGGCCTCGTAAAAAAGAACGCGATCATGCAAATCGATTTTGCGCTGGAAGCGGAGCGCAAAGAGGGGAAGAGCCCGGCCGATGCCATTTATGAAGGGTGTCTGATTCGTTTCCGTCCGATCATGATGACGACCATGGCTGGGCTGCTTGGAGCGTTGCCCATTTCCCTGGGACTCGGTGCGGGTGGAGAGTCGCGGCGTCCACTGGGCGTCACCGTTGTGGGCGGACTGCTTTTTTCCCAGATGATCACGCTGTATCTGACGCCGGTTATTTATACCTACATGTCCAAAATCCTGCGGGTGTCCAAAAAGGGCAATCGCCCGACGCAGGCCGCGTGCTGAATTGAGGGTTTGCGCATGAATAACATGTACATTTTGGCGCGAGCGCCGGGCGGGCAGATGCGAGGCGCCGCGACGCAGGCGATGCGGTGTCATCGTCGAGGCGCGGCAACGAAGCAGATGCCCGCCCGCCGCCGCGCCCCTTCGGGCTGCGGCCCGCAGGCCCGCTGGCTGCGTTGCTCGCTCCTTACATACAGCCCGGTATGCTCGTCGCTCGCGCCTTGCCAGCGGGCCTGGGGGCCAGCAGCAAAATGCACATGTTATTCATGCGCAGACCCTTCCTGCTCCGGCATCGGTATTGACGAGGTAGTTACGCAATGAATATATCCCAAGGTTTTATCGAGCGACCCATTGCCACAAGCCTGTTCATGGCCGCCATTGCGCTATTCGGAGCAGTGGCCTACCGGTCCCTGGCAGTCAGCGACCTCCCGAACGTTGATTTGCCGACGCTCCTCGTGACCGCCCAGCTCCCCGGCGCCAATCCGGACACGATGGCTGCTGCCGTTGCCACCCCGCTGGAAAACCAGTTTTCCATGATTGCGGGACTCAGCTCGATGACCTCCACGAATTCGCTCGGATCGACCCAGGTCACTCTCGAATTTGATTTGAGCCGGAATTTGGATGGAGCGGCAGTCGACGTGCAGGCGGCGATCACCCAGGCGGGACGCCTTCTGCCTCAGGGAATGCCCACGCCTCCAACTTTCACCAAGGTCAATCCGGCGGACCAGCCGATTCTGTATATTGCGCTCACCTCGCCCACCCTTCCGCTCTACACCCTGGATGAATACGCGGAAACCAGGGTCGCGCAACGCATCTCCCAGATCAGCGGTGTAGCCCAGGTCCAGGTGCTCGGGGCGCAGAAGTATGCCGTCCATGCACAGATGGATCCTCACGCGCTCGCTGCCCGGCAGATCGGAATTAACGAAGTCGAATCGGCGCTCAGGAGCTGGAACGTCAACCAGCCCACGGGCGCCATCGTGGGCCCACAAAGGGCGTTTACTCTCATGGCCAGCGGACAGCTTTTCGATGCGGCCGCTTATCGGCCCCTGGTGGTCGCCTATCGAAAGGGTTCGCCGGTTCACCTGCAGGAGCTGGGCCGCATTATCGACAGCGTTGAAGATGACAAAACGGCATCGTGGTACTACAAATCCAATATCAGTCAACGCTCAATTGTTCTGGGAATTCAGCGCCAACCGGGAACCAACACGGTCGAGGTCACCAATGGCGTGAAGCATCTCCTGCCGCTGTTCAAGGCGGAATTGCCGCCGTCGGTTAACATGGACATTCTCTACGACCGCTCCGACACGATCCGCGAGTCTTACCACGACGTTCAATTCACAATGTTGCTGACGTTGTGCCTCGTTGTGCTCGTGATCTTCCTGTTTCTGAGGAATTTTTCCGCCACCACAATTCCAAGCCTGGCATTGCCGTTCTCGATCGTCGGCACTTTTTCCGTCATGTACCTGCTCGATTACAGCTTGGATAACCTGTCCATGATGGCTCTCATTCTTTCCGTCGGTTTCGTTGTTGATGATGCGATCGTCATGCTCGAAAACATCTTCCGGCACATGGAGATGGGCGAGAGCGCGCTCCACGCTGCGCTGGAAGGATCCAGGGAAATCGGGTTCACGATCGTTTCCATGACTCTCTCGCTGGCCGCCGTTTTCATTCCCGTGCTGTTTCTGGGCGGAGTGCTGGGACGCCTGTTCAAGGAATTCGCAGTCACTATTTGCGTCGCGATCCTGATCTCCGGAGTGGTTTCCGTGACTCTCACCCCGATGCTCTGCAGCCGATTCCTGCGTACCGCGCACGAGCAGCGCAGATCCTGGTTTTACAGGATCACCGAAAAGTTTTTTGACGGCATGCTGCACGCCTACGACCGGAGTCTCCAGGTAGTGCTTCGCCATCGATTTGCAACACTGGTCTTCTCGCTGCTAGTCCTTGCCGCTACTGCATACCTGTTCATCAAAATACCCAAGGGTTTTATTCCCGATCAGGACACGGATCAGCTTGCGGTGACCACGGAAGCCGCGCAGGGGACTTCCTATTACGAGATGGTCGGGTATCAGAAACAGGTTGCGGACGTAATCGCTCAGGATCCGAATGTCGAGTCTCTGGTTTCAAGTGTGGGTGGTACGGCCGCCTCGACGCTGGGCGGACCGAACTTCGGACAGCTGGTCGTCCATTTGAAGCCGCGTTCCCAACGCAGACTCCTGGTGAACGGAGTCATCGATGAGCTGCGCCCGAAAATGGAATCGTTCCCGGGAATGAAAGTTTATCTTCAGAACCCGCCCACAATCCGGATTGGCGGTCTGGTCACGAAAAGTTACTATCAGTACACTCTGCAGTCACCCGACGAGCCGCTCCTGTATGAGTCGGTGCGAAAACTCGAGGGCGCGATAGCCCAGATACCCGGGACCATCGACGTTACGAGCAATTTGGCCGTGGATAATCCGCAGGTGAATCTGGTGATCGACCGGGACAAGGCCGCAGCATTGCAGGTCAGCGCCGACCAGATCGAGAATGCTCTTTATGATGCGTACGGGCCGCGATGGGTCTCGACGATTTACGCCGCCGCGAATGAATATAAAGTCCTGCTCGAACTTGAGCCCCGGTACCAGCAGGATCCGAGGGCGTTGTCGCTGTTGTATTTTAAATCTCCTGTTTCCGGACAGCTGATCCCGATGGATACGGTTGCAAAGGTGATCAAGGAATCGGGTCCGCAGACGATCAACCACTACGGCCAGCTCCCGGCTATCACCATTTCCTTCGGCCTGCAGCCCGGAGCGTCTCTCGGAGACGTGGTAACGCAAATTCAGAATATCTCCGCCCGGAGCCTCCCGCCTACGATCAAGACAACCTTTCAAGGCGCGGCTAAGGCGTTTCAAAGTTCCTTGGGAAACCTCTGGGTCCTGCTGATTGTCGCAATCATGGTGGTCTATATCGTTCTGGGAATTCTGTATGAAAGCTACATCCATCCGCTGACAATCCTCTCGGGTCTGCCTTCGGCCGGCTTTGGAGCGCTGGTCACGCTCTTTCTGTTCCATCTCGATCTGAATATTTATGCATTTGTCGGATTGATCATGTTGATAGGAATCGTCGAGAAGAATGCAATCATGCAGATAGATTTTGCGCTGGAAGCGGAAAGAAAACAGGGCCTGCCCCCCATGAAAGCCATCTACCAGGGCTGCCTCATCCGTTTCCGGCCGATCATGATGACCACTATGTCGGCCCTGCTGGGCGCCGTGCCGATTGCGATCGGATATGGCGCGGGCGGCGAAGCGCGGCAGCCGCTCGGACTTGTGGTTGTAGGCGGGTTGTTATTCTCGCAGCTCGTGACCCTATATCTCACTCCCGTTGTCTACACGTATCTGGCTCGTATGCAGGGAGGTTTCGGGAAACCGAATAGGGATGATCCGCTTGCCGTCGCATCTTCGGCGTTGTGATTTGATCGCGGGTAAAGTCGCTGTGCGATTCATACGCCGAATCCGAAGAACTCTGCAAAGCAGTTTGCATGAAAATTTCCGATCGGCCGGCGGATTCCCGATGTACAATTCTGACCAACAAAAATCTGATGGAAGCCACAGAATTATAAATGGAGGCGTGAGACGGTGGAATATAGACCATGGACCTGGAAAGTTCCTGAAAACAGCGCGGCCATGAGCCGCACCATCAACCGCCAGGATGCATTCGAAAGAGTCAGCGGCGAGGCGGTGTTCACGCGAGATGTCACTTTGCCCGGAATGCTCTGCGCCAAAATTCTTCTTTCGCCCTATGCGCATGCAAGGATCAAGAGCATCGATGCGAGCAAAGCGGAAGCTCTTGTCGGCGTGAGGGACATACTTAAATACGATGATCCCGACATAGAATTCGACAACGAAACCGCGCCCGGTTTCGAGGTTTCGCGCAATTACAACCTTTTGACTCTGCCCCGAACCTCCGAATTTTTCCAGCATCCCATGGGTGTTGTCGTGGTGGCCGACAGCGAAGAAATATGCGACCGCGCGCTCCGGCTCCTGAAAATAGAATGGGAAGAGCGCCCCTTTATCCTCGACATGGAGGAAGCGTTAAAACCGGATGCCCCCAAGATCATGCCTGAAGTGAAGCTCATGAACCCGAAGGCCAAAGAGCCGAATACGGTTCTAACCGACCGTGCAACATTCGGCGATGTGGAGAAGGGATTTGCTGAGGCTGACAAAGTAATGGAGTACACGATCACCAGAGCCCGGAATACGCCCGCGGGCGTCGAGCCCATCGTGTGCGTTGCCCAATGGCGAGGGGATTTCCTCGACCTGTGGGTCCATCACCAGGATCTTCCTCTAACCATGCTGACCACGGACAACACCGTCCGGGAGAAGAGCCGGCCCCCGGTAGCCGACTGGACCAAGATTACAGTCACGATGCCCTACCAGGGCTCGTGGTACGGCGGTTTTTCATGGCTTTCCTACTCGTACGCCTTTATCCGGCTGGCCGCCATACTGGCGAAGAGAGTGGGCGGAAAACCCGTGAAGCTTCTCTGGGACGAGAGCGGGTATTACTGTGGAGGCGATGATGCCGGGACGTACCGCTGCAAGGTGGGCGCCAAGAAGGACGGCTCCATCACGGCGCTGCATTGGCACATGCTGGGGATAAGAAATCCCGCCATGGAGAAGACGCATGTCAGCACCAAAATTCCCAATATCCTCGGTACTCAGGAATGGGCGTTGATCAACAAAGGCCACTCCATGTGCTTCCGGCACGGCACCCACACCTGCGTCCCTCACAACGTGATGTTCGATCACGTGGCTGCGGAAATGGGACTGGATCCGACTGAAGTTGCCCTGAAAAACGACGGCTGCAACGGACATGACTGGGATTGGGTCACGCGCTACCAGAAGGAAAATGGCTTTCCCCAGAGGTGGAGTCTCAAAGAAGTAATCGATAAGGGGAAAAAGGCGATCGGGTGGGATCAGAAATGGCATCCACCGGGGACCAGGAAGCTTCCCAACGGAAAAATGCACGGCCTGGGTTTCATCCACGTGAATGAGTGGCATTGGCATGCACCCATTCCGGGAATTTCATTCGGCTGCGTGACGCTGCGCAACGGCAAGGCCGCCATCATTGCGGTGCGCTCCGATATGGGAATCGATACGGAATCCGGTGCGCGCCTTGCCGTCGCTTCCGAGATGGGACTCAAGTATGAAGATACGGTCATTCAAGAGCGGCGTTCCGACAACACCAACTTTCATTTCTGGCAGCCTGGCGGTTCCTTTGGAACCAACTACATCACCACTCAGCTGATACTCGCGGCCAGGGAACTGAAACAGAAAATTCTGGAATACGCTGTGCGGCCCAAACCGGGCCTGTATACAAGTCCCGCACGAGTCGCTCTTTTCCCCAATCTAAAGCCCGAGGATCTGGATATCAAAGACAGCATGGTCTTTGAGAAGGCCAATTCGAATAACAGAAAAACGGTGAGGGAAGTGGCCGATGCATTTTGGGCGCTCGATCCTCCGATCTCCCATCCGCCTGCAGGAACACTTTACGGATTAACGGTTGAGGGTAAGCCGGATCCGGAGTTATATGCGATGGCAAGGCAGGCGCACTTTATCGAAGTTGAGGTGGATGCCGAAACGGGGATGGTTGATGTAACCAATATCGTCTGCGTTAACGATGTCGGCCATCTCTTCAATCCCGAGGGAGCATACGCGCAGCAGTATGGGGGCGCGATCATGGGTCTGGGGAGAAGCGGCACCGAAGAGCACGTCTTCTGCCCTCGCACCGGAGTCGCTCTCAATTACGATCTGATCGGGTACCACATCGGAACCATGAACGATTATCCGGACGTACAATGCCTCATTAATGAGAGCCATTTGGGATACGCCGCATACGGATCTTACGGAATCGGCGAGAATATCGGCGCCAGCATGTCGGGAATTACCGTCTCTGCGATTCATAATGCAACCGGCAAGTGGGTGCTGGATTATCCGACGACTCCAGACAGGGTTTTGAAGGCTCTCGGGAAAATTTAATCGCCCGGGAGCGTCGGCGTCCCGCGGGCACATGAGCCGCCGGGACGGCGGCGCTCCCGGCATGTGGAGATGCGAAGGATGTCTGACGAGGGAAAACCGGAAGTCTCCAGAAGGGATTTCCTCAAGGGAACCGGCTCCGCAATCGGAGGCGCGACCGTCGCATCGATGGCGCCTTTGGCGGGATCGAAAGAGCCGGTAAAGCTGACATTATTGGATCCGACAGGCGCGCAGGAAATCACTCATCTATTCGCCGCCCGATTGCCCGACTTGAACGGCAAGGTCATCGCCGAACTGGCCGTCGATCCGACCAAGTGGCAGCCGCATCGCACGATGCCGTACATTGAGAAATTGCTGAAAGAACAATTCCCGACAGTCAAATTCATCCCGATGCAGGAATTCCCGATGGGGCTTCAGGTCAGCGAGGACCGGGTCATCCGGATGGTGGCCGCGAGGAAACCGGATGCCGTCATCATCGGGAATGCCGGCTGAGGGTCCTGCTCTGCAGCCAGCGGCGGCGCCGCTGCAAAGCTGGAGAAGCTCGGGATCCCGACAGTGATCATTCAGCGCAGAGAACTGATGGCGGCGACCCGCCAGGCGATTATGGGGCAGGGGCTTCCGCCGGAAGCGCCGTGGGTTGTTTTTGATTACCCGCTGTTTTTGGTCGACAGCGATTTAAGTCCCATCAAAGAGAAATACAGCGAGATCGTCGACGCGCTGACCAAATGGCAGCCCAAGAGCAAAAAAACGGGTGTATTCAACAAGGCGCCGGTGGAAGTCGGCGGCAGCAATTATGAAGATGCGTTTGCCAAGGCCAATGATCTTTTCCTGCGAAACAACTGGGCCGACGGCCTCGCGATCTTTCCGCCGACGAAAAGCCGCGTGGACTGGATTCTGGGCGGAACAGATCACGGCAGAAGCGAGACTGTGGGAGGCGGCTTGGGCAAAGTGGCGCCCAAAGAGGGCATCCTTACCTATGAAGTGCTTGCAACCTGCATGGCGATGGCCGGCGGTCGGCCCGAATACATGCCTGTCGCCGAGGGCGTCTGCAAGACTATCATTGAGCGACAGAACACACTGATGACCAGCTCCGGCGGAGCCTATCAGGGAATTTGTGTCAACGGCCCCATCGCGAAACAGATCCGTCTGAACTCGCGCTTCAGCCTCTTCGGCCCAAATCCGAATCATCCCGCAGGCGGAGCAATTGGCCGCTGTATTTCCCTGGTTCTCATGAATGTCGGCGGGCATGTCGCCGGTCAGGGGAGCATCGCCGAATATGGGGAGATGCGTTTCACCGGACTCTGCTTTGCCGAAAACGAGTCCAGCCTTCCCAAAGGCTGGACGGCATTCGCTGAAGATAAATACAAGCGCGCCCGCGGGACGAATTCCGCCACCTTCTTCATCACCTTCCTTGGCGGTCTCCGGCCCTTTGTTCACCGTGGTTCGGGAGACGAACCCAGTTTCGAGACGGAGATGCAGGAGAGCTTTTTCCGGGCGGCGAATGTCATGAAGAGCGTTTGGACTTCAAACCACAGCGCTTCGCCGGGCATGCCGGGAATTATGTTCTACAATTCGATGATCTGCGGGAACATGGCGCGCATCGGCTGGACCAAGGAGAAAATCAGGACTCATTTGGCGGAACTATTGTTCGTTACCCCGGAGGAAATCAAGGACCGGACAGATATCCAAAGAGCCGCCGCCGTCGCGAAGGTCGACATGTCGAAGCTCCCGGCGCGAATTCCCTTGATGATGGATCCCCAAAACATTCACTTCATTTGCGCGGGCGGGGATCATCCTTCGCTTGCTATGTGGCTGGCCGGCGTCACGCTGTTGGGGAATGTTGAGATTCAGCTACCCAAGAATTGGGAGTCTTTGCTTGCCCAGGCGGAAGAGGACCTCGGCCCAATTTCAGCGATATAAAAACGGTGACAGCCACCGATGTCCCCAACGGGACATCGGTGGCTGTCACCGTTTTAGTACTTCTGCTGGTCGAGAAATGATTTGAGCAGACGGTTGAACTCCTCCGGTTTTTCCAGCATCAGAAAATGCCCGGTGCCCGCAATTTTATGCAGCTCGAGATTTGGAAAACGGGTCTTCATGTCGCCCTCGGCGGGCCAGGACCGATCTGCGTAAAGCCCGAGAACAGGCTGCGTGAACACATCGTCCTTCCAGATCGAGGGGTCCTGCATCGCCTTCATTGCACCTACCGCAGTCGCCTCCGGCGCACCCAGCATCATGGACAGAATATGCTTCTGCATTTCCGGAGTTGTCGCCGCTGAGAACATTCCTCGAATCATGGTTTCACGTGCCTTCAGTCCTTCCGGTCCCGCGAAGCGATCGGCGGAAGGCATGCCGGATGAAGGCATCGGAGAGAACGAACCGTCTACAAACACCAGCGCAAGAGTGTGCTGTGGGTATAACCGTGCGTATTGAATGATCACCGGTGTACCCATGCTGTGTCCGGCCAGCACCACCCGGTCGGCTTTTGCCTCACTCCGGACCGCTTCGATTGCGCGAGCGAACAGGTCCATCGACAGCTTGCCGTCCTTGGGCGAGCCGCTCCGCCCGTGCCCGGGCAAATCAATAGTGATAACTTGGAACTCTCCCGCGAGCGCAGGGACCTGCGATTGCCACGTGGTCTCATCGCACGTCCAGCCATGCACGAGGATGACCGTTCTTGGCCCCTTACCGTTTGTGGAGTAGTGAAGCTGTATGCCATCCACAGTCGCAGCGGAGAGCGGGGAGATCAATACTAGAAAAATGAAAAAGCACTTCCGCAGACTATTCAGAATTTTCATCAAAATCCTTTCTTTGTTGTCCATCCATCTGCCCGGCGCCAAGCACCTCAAGGAATTCCGCTATCACCTGCAACTCGCCTTCGTCCGGCGCCGTGAACTCGATGGGTTTGAAATCCGGATTCAGGGGCTTCAGAGTGATTCGGGAATGACGCCATGCATTGCCTTCCTTTACCTTCCTGCTCTCATAGCGCTTAACGGTGTAGCGTTCGCCCGTTTCGGGATCGGCTTTATCGCGCAGTTGAACCAGCACCGTTTTGCCAAGCCGCGTCCCAGTGACAGGGGCCGCAAAAAGACAATACGAGCCGTCCGGGATTAAAGGTTCCATCGATTTGCCGACGACCTGCGCGACAAACATGCCCGAACGAAGGCGGCGCCTGGAATTTAGGGCAACCCATTCCCATTTGTCGTCCTCAACATGCTGAGGATCGCTGAATGCTCCTGCGGCTGCCTTGAGGGGGATGAGCGGCACACAGCTTACGTAGCGATCCTCGGAACGTGGTTGACCTATCCGGATAAATGGCACAGCGCCCATTTTGCCGGCTCGAAACCGTTGGTAAGCTTCCGAAGCCATCCACTCGGTAACGATCTTTTGAAACGGAAGATCATTCATGAATCTGACGAAGATTTCCTCATTCTGATCCATGCGCTCCACGAAAAGATTTTCAAGCAGGCTCTTGAAGACAAGCTCGAACTTGTCTTCGGGATTTACGGCCGCCGCCTGCTTTAAATCATCATCGGTCATGGCCGCTTCCACGATCTGATCAAAAAAGAGCTGATCGGCCTGGTTGAAATTCGTGCCAAAGCGGTCATTCACAATATCGATCAGCTGCGAGAGCGGAACCGTTTCTGAATGGACCAGCCCGCTTCCAACCTCGTTTGGGCCGTCGAGTGGCCGGGCTGCGCCTTCTTTAAGAGAGATCGATCCTTCGCTGATCTTCTGCAGACGGTAGTACTCCAGTCGCACTTCCTCCTCGAATTGATATGCCGGTCCGCTCTTTCGCCGGGGCAGCTTCGCCGATAGATGCCGAAAGAAGACATACAGCTTTTCCAGGTCGCTGTCTTGATACGGTATCACCTGGCTCAGGAATCCATACAGACTGCGAAATGCTTGAACCTTCCCGCGCCAAAGCTCGGCCTCCTCTTCATTGTCTTTTTGCATGGCTGCAAATCGGGAGACGGCCGGATCGATGGCGGCGTTCATCGCCTCGTGATCCTGCGGGCTTTGCTTCTGCTTTGGTTTGAAGTAGACCGCGCAGAATCGCTGCATTTCTTCGATAAGATAGACTCCCGAAGCATCCAGCTCCGATTTGATCTGGTACATGCGCGCGGGATCGACTTCCTCGCCTATTTCCGCGCCTTCGTAATAAGTCTTGAATGCGTCGCGGATCTCTTCCCGATCGTTCACGAAATCCAGAACGAAGGTGTCTTCCTTCAGAGGATGCGTGCGGTTCAGCCGCGAGAGGCTTTGCACCGCCTGAATGCCTGCCAGACGCCTGTCTACATACATCGTATGCAGAAGCGGCTGATCGAAGCCGGTCTGGTACTTTTCAGCCACCAGAAGAACCCGGTACTCTTGAGTGGCAAACTTCTCCGGCAGCTCTTTCTCGCGAATCCCCTGATTCATTTTTTCTTCGGTGTAGGTTGCCTCCGCGAGCTTGTCGTCCTGCACTGTGCCTGAAAAAGCGACCAGCGTCTTGATCGGGTAGCCCTTTTCCTGAATGTATCGGTCAAAATTCTGTTTGTAGCGCACCGCCTCCAGGCGTGACCCGGTGACCACCATCGCTTTGGCCCGGCCGCCAATTTTGTGTCGCGTGACCGAATTAAAGTGTTCGACCATCACTTCCGTCTTCTGGGCGATATTGTGCGGGTGCAGCTTCATGAAGCGTGCCAGAGCTTTTGCAGCTTTCTTGCGTTCGACGTTGGGATCGTCATCACATGATTTGAGCAGACGGAAGTAGGTCGCGTAGGTCGTGTAGTTTTTCAAGACGTCGAGGATGAATTCTTCGTCGATTGCCTGGCGCATCGTGTAGCGGTGGATCGGCTCGCCGTTTCGACCGAATACGGCGAGGGTCTTGTGTTTAGGTGTCGCGGTAAAAGCGAAGAAACTCAGGTTCGCCTGCCGGCCGCGCTTGGCCATGCTTCGGAACAGTTCTTCCATATCTTCCAGGTTCTCTTCCGCCGTGCGCCGCTGGGCTTCTTCGCGCAGATCCTCACCCCCGAGAACTTCCTTTAGCTCTGTGGCCGTCTCGCCGCCCTGCGAGCTATGAGCTTCATCGATGATCACGGCACATCGCCTGGTCGGCAGCGTGCCGCTGCCACGATCGCCGCGTTCATCGGCCATCTTCAGCAACTGCCGCGAGACATGCGGGAATTTCTGCAGTGTTGTGATGATGACCGGCACGGCGTTTTCCAGCGCTTCCGCCAGTTGCCGCGAACTTTCGTCAATCTTCTGGACAACTCCGCGTTTATGCTCGAACTGATAAATGGTGTCCTGCAATTGCTGGTCGAGCACAACCCGGTCCGTTACAACAATCACGCTGTCGAAAACCCGCCGATTCTGCGCGTCGTGGAGGGATGCGAGGCGGTGCGTCAGCCAGCCGATCGTGTTGCTCTTGCCGCTCCCCGCGGAATGCTCGATGAGATAGTTGTGGCCTGATCCCTCACGCCTGGCGGCATCCACCAAAATGCGCACGGCCTGCAACTGGTGATAGCGCGGGAAAATCATCGCTTCCGTCTTAAACTTGCGTCCCCGATCGTCGCGCTTTTCTTCAATCTGGAGATGAATGAACCGGGCAAGCAGATCCAGAAAGCTGTCACGTTCAAGGGCCTCTTCCCAGAGATAAGCGGTTCGATAGCTCCGTCCGGCCGGGTCGGGCGGATTGCCGGCGCCGCCATTCCATCCTTTGTTGAACGGAAGGAAGTGGGTTGCGGTTCCCGCCAGCCGTGTAGTCATTAATACAGACTCGGTATCGACTGCAAAATGTACAAGGCTGCGGCGTTTAAACTCGAAGATCGGCTCGCGTGGATCCCGGTCCAGCTTGTATTGCTTGCGGGCTTCTTCTACGGTTTGACCGGTAAGCGGATTCTTGAGTTCCAGTGTGGCGACAGGAATGCCGTTCAGGCTTAGAGTGACATCGAGCGACTTTTCCGAGCGGGAAGAGAAGTGCAGTTGTCGAGTAAGCCCCAGGTAATTTGCTGCGTAACGCTTCTCCAGTTCAGGATTCAATTCGTGGGCTGCCTTAAAAAATGCGATATGAAGCGTTCGCCCGTAGCATTTAAAGCCATGACGCAGTGTCGTCATTGAACCGTGGGCGTCCATCCATTTGCAGAGATCGGTAAGAACCTGCTCGCCGGTTTTCTCTCCATGCAGCGCTTCCAGCTTTTCCCATTCATTCGCCTGGGTCTCCCGGATGAAGCGCAGTGCCGTTTCGGGAAAGATCGCCCGCTCGCGGTCGAAGCCATCCCGGTTCACCCGTACATATCCGTTCTCCAGGAGATGTGCTTCGACGACAGTCTCGAAAGCGGCTTCATTTGTTTGCGTCATGATATGGTCAAAGGATATCGCTTTTCTTTTCCGGCTTTATTACGAACTGCTTTTCAACTCAGAATATCCATTTTTCCCTGCGCATAAGACCTAACAGATTGATGCAGGCCACACCCAAGTCGCGACAGACGTCAGGGATGTAGTAATTTTTTGGCGGCCTGCGCTTTTCCTGCGCCGAAGTTTCCTGCGATACGACCATTCCGCCATTCAACTTTGCAAATGCGATTACGTAGGCATCCGCAGATTGGTAGGCAGCTTTCGGATCCATCAAGTCCGGATATTTTGCTTCAATAGCGGCGCCCTCAAGCTGAATTTCGGAAGTCATTGGGACAAACAACCCGGAGTGCGATTTTGTCCATGCTCTCAAGCCTGGAGTTCCGACAGAGTCGATTTCCTCTTTTACCAGTTGGACGGCGCCGCACGATTTCGTGACAATCATCCCATCAATTTTTTCTGCCAGCGATGCGAATACATCCAGAGGATAGTATCGTGCCTGCCAGTCCATGAAGAAGCTCGTATCCAATGAATACATGCCGTTATTCGCCGTCATCGACTGTTTGGGCGCGCCTGGTCCAATCGCGAAGTTCCGCGCGTAGCTTATCGAAGTGGTCGAACCGCAGATCGAGGTACCGGCAGGCTTCGACCGCAGTAATGCGGTTCGTGTCGAGGGCCTCAATAACCAGCTGTGCCAGCGGGCGGCCGCTTCGAGTCAATGCTTTATCGACGGGAGATGCGAAGCCGGAACGCGGCTTCAAGGATTTGACGTATTCTGTCCATTCAGCTTTCCAACGGTCATATCCCTGCCATGTCAGTGCGCCTTCGACACGAAGCCGGGTCGCCATTGCCAACGAAGTCACCCGGAACTTGGCTGCCAGGCTACGGACGAGGGGGAGATCCCATGCATCCCGGGCAACCGAAATCCGTCCGAGGAAACCTGCCAATACATTTGCCGGAATAATGGCAGCGGTGGCGGTTTCTTCCGCGAACCGCTCGACTCTTGACCATGCCGCATCATCGCGCGTCTCTTCAATGGCGGGCACTTCTTCCTTGCCTGCAGACAACGCAATGTGGGCAAGCTCATGGATGAGGGTATAAACTCGCGCGCCCGCCGCGCCCTCTTTCGAGTTGATGGCGATGACCGGCAGCGGATAATCCAGCAGCGACAACCCGCGGACCTGGCTCAAAGGAACCTTGGGGAATTGAAAAACGAGAATTCCTATTGATTCTATCGCCTCGCGCCAGCGCCTCCAGGCTGCCCATTCGTCCTTCCATTCCAGCTGTTCCTCGATCGTAACTCCCAAAATCGAGCGAAGCCGGGCGCCGGCTTCCTCCGGGCTGTCAGAAAGCCGGATTGAGGTTTTAAATTCGGTGATTGGATTCCCGAGTTCCTGGAGCAGTTCCACGGCGATCTGGCGCCGGTGGGACATTATCCGCAAGGCCAGACGCAACTCCGGCGATTCGTCGCCGGGCACGATCCCGGGCAGATGTCGATATTCTGCCGCCAAGGGCGGGATTGAAGGCGGTTGAGGGAGAAAAAAGACGCTGAAGGAACGTTGATATATTTTTGCAAGTTGCTGGACCTGACGCACTGTCGGTTTGAGATCGCCCCGTTCCCACGCCAGCAACCTCTCAGGTTTAACCTTAAGCCGGCTTGCGACCGATTCATGCGCATACCCGCTCTGTTCGCGCGCCCAAACGAGAAGAGGTGGGTTGACCAATGCATGAAAGGATGTAGCCATAATTGTCATTATACGCGCGTGGCGTTTGCATTAATATCGATCTGTCCCGTAACCGCGGCCGAGATCAGAGCTGAGCGGCGTTCCTTGATTAAGGCAATGGATAGCTCCGTTGCCACGCGCAGCGCATCCAGCTTGGCTGTTTCCTTTGAAATGTATTCCACGATTGCCCGCTGTTCGTTGATAGGAGGCACCGGGAAAAAAACCTCAAAAAAACCCTCCGGGTATAACCGCAACCGTGAAGACCAAACGCCTTTGGAATATCGAGTTACCTCCTGGGCAAAGATGGGGATACGAGCCAGAGCATCGACAAAGCTTGGGTCTATTCGCGGCCGAGGCTGATAAACGTTGTATGCTGGGCTTACAATACCCTCAACTTTAGAAATACCCATGGCACCCATCCATGCCCATAAGGTATTTATGACGAGATCCCCAGCGAAGCATAGCTTGTATCCTTCAGTGGTTTCCGCTTCGAACATATTGACATCTTTTTCCGAACGAGGAGTAATACCTGTTAGGTGAGAGACACTGAGAAGCTCTTCCTCACCTGTGTCTGAGCGTTCGTCTCGCTCGCTAAAGAGCCATTTGGCCCTTTCGGTTCTCCAATGCACAGGGATTTTGCCCAGCCATGGGACGCCAGAGTCGCGGAGAGGGACTTTGGGATCGAGGCCGCGGGTGACAGCGCGTGTGATAAGCGCCCGCCGCTTCTCAGACAACAACCAGAGCACACGCTCCTTTGCTGCCATAAGCGCATCCAGCCGTGCCGTCTGCTTATCCAAAAAATCAATGATCGATTGCTGTTTGGGAATTGGAGGCACCGGCAGAATAACATCACCAAATCTTTCTGCGCTCACATTTTGAATTGTTGCCTGGATTGTGGTTTCTCCGATCTGGCTCCAGTAATCATTCCCTTGAGTTAAATGAAAAAGGAATTTTGGAGTCAGTTTTGTTTGTTCACAACGAAATCGAATAAGGTACCCCGCAAAGCATGCAGGCCCCCATGACTGTTTATAAATGAATGTTTTTCCTACGGTGGCTCCACTTCGGGCAAACAGTATGTCATCCTGCTTCAGCATGTAGTCTTCTGCTAAAGCCCGTGGCAAGGATTTAAAGCTATCCGAGCGAAGGGAGCCATCCTCATTTATGTCAGTGATGCGAATAAAGCGTGGCTGGTTTTTATCGCATTCCATTGCAGCTTCATTTGCCCCGTATTTCATAGGACCTGAAGCTAGGAATTTCATGCGAATAGTCGGCCACAAGGATTTCACTTAGTCACCTCATTTAGAAGTCGCATGATTTCTTCCTCCACCAGCTTAAGATCAGCATCGATTTCTTCCAGCGGACGCGGCGGGTTGTAGCTATAGAAGTGGCGATTGAAATTGATCTCATATCCAACTTTGTCCTTGCTGCGATCCATCCAGGCATCGGGAATATGAGGGCGGACTTCCCGATCGAAGTATGCGTTGATGCCCTCTTTCAGCGGTATATTTTCAAAGTCGCGCAGATCAGGATCGGGCTCGACAGCATCCCCTTTTGCTACGGGCACGGCTTCAGGATCCTTCCGCGTGAAAATATTGCGGAAGAGTTTCTGCTCCGATTGCTTCCAGCGCGACCTGCGCTCGTGGAGCGCATCCTGAATTTGTTCCCAGACCGCATTCCAGTCAGGCTGCGGTTTCCTGCCCATAGATTCATCGATGGCTAGCACGTCGTCCAACAGGTGCGGGCAGGAATCCAGAAATTGGGCTCTGGACTCATCGGTCATCTGATAATGCAGTCGTAATGGGCGCTCGACAGTCACGCGGGTATATCCAAAATCCGAGTTGTCGAAAATCTTCGACTTCTCTCCCTCGGAAAACTGGCCGTAGAGTTTTACAATTTCCGAGATTTGATCCTTTCCATCCTCTTTCTCGCCGATCTTGCGGCGTTTGTCACCGAGGCTGCGCCGCATGGGCACAAAGAACTCGCGGGCGTCGAGAAGCTGGATTTTGCCTTTCCTGCGCTTCTCTTTTCGATTGGTAACAATCCAGATGTATGTGCCGATGCCGGTGTTGTAAAACATCTGCTCCGGCAATGCGATGATTGCTTCCAGCCAGTCGTTCTCGATAATCCATTTCCGGATATCGCTCTCGCCTGAGCCTGCGCCGCCGGTGAATAGCGGCGAGCCGCTGAAGACGATCGCCAGGCGCGACCCGTGTTTCTGCCGATCGGGCAGCACCGGCTCGAATTTGCCGATCATATGCTGCAGGAACAGCAGGGAACCATCATTGATGCGGGGCAAGCCTGCGCCGAACCGGCCGGCGAAACGCAATTTCTCATGCTCTCGCTCGATCTCTTTCTGCTCTTTCTTCCAGTCTACGCCAAAAGGAGGATTCGCGAGCAGGTAGTCAAATTTTTCGTTTTCGAACTGGTCCTCTGTGAAGCTGTCTCCGAAACGAACGTTGTTTCCGCCGCCGTTGTGGTCCACCTGCTTCATGAGCATGTCGGAGGCTGCCGTGGCGAACGCTCGCTTGTTGTAGTCCTGGCCATAAACGTAGAGCCTGGCCGCAGCATGATGCTGACGCAGGTAATTCTGCGATTCGGCAAGCATGCCGCCGGTTCCGCACGCGGGATCGAGGAGCTTGCGCACGGTGCCGGGCGTCGCCAGGAGCTTGTCATCGTTGATGAACAGGATGCTCACCATCAGCCGGATGACCTCGCGCGGAGTGAAGTGGTCGCCGGCGGTCTCATTCGCAAGTTCGTTGAAGCGGCGGATCAGATTTTCAAAAATCAAACCCATCTGTTCGTTAGGTACTGAGTCCGGATGCAGATCCACGTCGCAGAATTTGGAAACAACGAGAAAGAGAATATTCGATTCGTTCATCTTCTCGATCTCATTTTCAAATTCGAAGAACTCAAAAATCCCGCGGACGTTGGCGGAAAAACCCTTGATGTAACTGACGAGGTGCTTTTCGATATTGTCCGGGTCGCCCTTCAGCTTTTCAAAGTCGAGCGGCGAGTGGTTATGAAAACGCTGGCCGGCGGTTTTATCCAGATATCTGTCGAGCGCTTCATCCTGGAACTTGTCTTTAACCTGCTCGTGTTTCCGAAGCACTGCGGCTTTTGTCGGCGCAAGCACGCAATCAAAGCGGCGCAAAACAGTCATGGGGAGCATGACGCGCTCGTATTGAGGCGGACGATAGGGGCCGCGCAGGAGATCGGCAATCTGCCAGATGAGGTTTGCAAAATAATTATGGTCGGGCATTAGATCAAACCGGGTTCAGTTTTGGATGAATGAAGCTATCACCGTGGATTAAAATGCACAAGAACTAATGAGCGACGCGGCCTTTGCCGGGAGCGCCGGCGTCCCGCCGGCTTTGGTTTGTGCTGCCGATAGGGTTTACGCCTGAGTGATTCTCTAGCCGCTGCGGCCGGGACGGCCGCGGTCCCGGGGCAACTCCTACCTAATGGCACCGCCTTTATACACCACGCCGTTTTTCATCACGAAGGTGACGCGTTCGAGTTCGCCGATATCCGACAAAGGATTTCCATTCACCGCGACGATATCGGCAAAGTGTCCGGGCGCGATCGAGCCGACACGATCGGACCAGCCAAGCAACTCAGCCGCACGCGTTGTTGCTGACTGGATCGCCTGCATCGGCGTCATTCCCCATGCAACCATCTTGGCAAATTGTTTTCCATTCCAGCCGCTCGGATACACGCCCGCATCGGTACCGAACGCCAGTTTAATTCCTGCCTGCACCGCCTTTCGAAAATTCTCCCGCTGCAACTGCCCGACACGTTTTTCTTTTTCCAGGATTTTCTGCGGGTAACCGAGCTTTTTGTATTGCTCGATGATGTAGTCGTCATTGTAAATGTCCATTACCAGCCAGGTGCCACGCGTTTTCGCAAGCTCCAGCCCCTCATCGTCGATCAGGCTTGCATGCTCGACAGAAATGACGCCGGCGCGAATTGCCCGTTTGATCGCCTCTGCCCCGTGGGCGTGTGCCGCCACTTTGCGTCCCCACATTGCCGCTTCCTGGACGAGGGCATTCATCTCTTCCTGCGAGTACTGCGGCGCGCCGACCGACTCCTCCTCGGAAAGAACGCCGGCCGACGCCATCATCTTGATCACGTCGGCGCCGTTTTTGATCTGGAATCGGACGGCTTTACGAATCTCGTCGACCCCGTCCACGACTCCGGAAAACGTCGTGAATTTCAAGTATGGAGAGAACCCCGAAAGATCGTTATGCCCGCCGGTGGATCCCAAGGCGAGCGTTGCCACCTGCATGCGTGGCCCCGGCACTTCGCCGCGGTTGATCGCGTTGCGGAGAGCAACATCGACGAACTCGGCTGCGCCCAAATCGCGGATTGTGGTAAAACCTGCTTCCAGCGTCCGCCGCGCATATAAATGGGCCATCACCGCAACATCGATCGGACTTCTTCGGAACAGGCTCTCGTAGTAATCGGACGGCTGCATCGTGACGTGCGTGTGACAGTCAATAAACCCGGGCAGTACGGTCGAGCGCGACAGATCAATGATCTCGGCGCCGGCAGGAATGGCCGTTTTCTGGCCAACCGACTTGATCGTGTCGTTTTCGATCAGGATCACCGTGTCAGCCAGCGGCGGGCCTCCCAGGCCGTCAATTAGCAGCCCGGCACGAATCGCGATGTGCTTCACCGAGTCGTCCGTCTTCTGGGCACTAACTGGGGTAGCAATGGTGATGGCCGCGGCGATCGCCACGGAAAGCCATCTCAATGTATTCATCGTCCCTACTCCTTATTCAACGGGGACGCTCCTTTTTTCGCCGGAGCAATAGCGGTTTTGTCAAGAGCTAAACTGGCAAAAAGGGGAGCATCCCCGTTTGCGCAAAAGGCGGCGGCAACCCACAACACTCCATGACGCCCTGCGAAAGTTCAAGATTTCAACGCCGCCTCGATCTTATCGAGATGGTCGTTGCGGTGCAACGCGCGGATCACCCAGCGTTCGTTACGAGCATAAATTTCCTCAAGCAGGTTCGCCGGGAAATTCTCAAGCATCTCATCCAGAGCCTCGGCAGTTTGAAAGGCCATTTGTCCGGCCAGGCGCGGCGGGATTGCGCTTAAAAAAATATTCAGAATGTCGTTTGCAGAAACATCAATTTCGGGGGCGCACAGCTTCCCCTCGCGTTTGGTCGCATCGAGCAGATGTATGACACGAGCATCCCAGAAAGCGACGTGCGCAAGCGTGCTGGACACCGTCCATTCTTTGCCGACACGATGTCGCAGTTGTTCATCAGATAAACGCGTGACCAACTCTCGCATTCGGCGCGAAGAAGCGCGATTGAGTTCAACAAAAGATCGATCGATTGTCATTTGCAGCTCTCCCAGGTGAACCAAAAGAATCGGGGTCGGGGTCGGAATCGGTATCGGGGTCGAACGAATGAAAGGACGACCCCGATACCGATTCCGACCCCGACCCCGATAAGAGAGGAGGGCCATCCATTTTAAAGCTGGTTGACTTTCCCGGTTTTCTTGTTCTTCCAGTATCCCCTCAGCGGGAGCGGGAAATTGAACTGAATGGCTCCGGGACAAGGACAATCATTGGCGCAGCAACCGCAGTACCAGCATTCTTCCGGGTGCAGAATAATCGGCGGCTTGCCTTCCTGAGGATGAGGGATGTACACATCGATCTGGCACGCTTCTACACAGATGTTGCACCCGTTACAAATTTCCGGGTTGAAGATCACCGGATAGTTCGGCGTAGTAATATTTGGAATCGCGAATAATTTTTCCTGAGACACGTTGACCTCCAGTTATTTCCCTTTGTATACACCCGTGTAGTCTTTGTTGTGGGCTTCGTATTGTTTTTTCATGTCCCCCCAGAACTCCTGAGGCAGTTCGCCGGTTTTCACTTTGTTGTTTTCCAGTTTGATCGTCAGAAACTTGTTCCATTCCGGCGGATCGATCGCCGGGTAGTCGATTCTCTGGAAATTCAACGGCATGCTGCTGGCCTTGCGAGCCATCGATGCGTGAATGATGATTTTTGCATATTCCAACATGCTGAGGTCTTCAAGACTGCGCATCAGCTTGTGAGGATCGAGAGCGAACAGCGAAGGCACCGATTCCTTTTCGATTTTTTGAAGGGCATCCAGCCCCATTTTGAAGAGAGACTCGGTTTTAAATTCGCTGACATAATACTGCATGGCCCTCGCGATCCCGGCGTGCAGTTCTTTCCACTCGACGCCGCCGCTGCGCTTGATCGGAGCGTAAACCCTGGTTTTCTCGGCTTCGAGCTGGTCCCGGGATATTTTTGACAGCCCGATCTCGCGCACATAGGCTGCCGCTTTGCGCCCCGCATATCTGCCGGTTGAGGCTGCGTGGCTGTGGTCCTCCGGAGCGAACATCTGAGTTCCGGCGGCATATAATCCGTCCAGAGATGTCTTCAGATTCCAGTCCACCAACACGCCTCCACCGTAGCCCACGTCGCGCCATTGAGGCAGGCTTTGGCCCTCGATGAACTTGTAGCTCTGGAGCAGGTCGCGGTTGATGTCAAAGCCGGCCTTGTCAAAAGTGTCGATAATGACCCGGGTTGTGGATTCTTCTCCCAGCATCAGTTTCCAGGTTGCTCTTCTCTCAACTTCCGGCATTGAAGGAAAGTCGCCGTAGAAAGGCAGCTCATATTCGCCTTTCATAATTCCTTCACGGATTTTCGCCTCGACTCCCGGCGCGGGCACCATGGCGCCCGCGTCAACCCAGCCCTGTATCGGATACGGCAGTCTCTTGCCTTTGGCATCCACGAGAGGAACATTCTCATAACTGGCATCTCCTGCCCCGCTATACCATTTGTGTTTCAGGCCGGTGGCAATCATCACCATGCCCGTGCTTTCCATCTTGGTCAACTCCGCGCCGGCCTTCCAGGCCATGATCGTGCCGTCACCGGACATCGTACGGGAGTGCATATTGGAATACCCGCCTAATTCCATGCTCATCAGCCAAAGGGAACCGCCTCCCGCCGTAGAGAGGATCGTGGCTTTGGATCTGAAGACCATGAATTCGCCGGTGCGGTTGTTGAGGCCGGTAGCTCCAATCACCCGAGCGCCCTGGACCCCGTTCTCAGTCAGCAGGCTGGTTCCCATCACGCGGTCGAAGATTTTAACACCGAGGCGTTTGCATTCTTTTTTCAGCGCAGGTTTGAAGGTGCTTCCCCAGACGCGTATGACAACGTTATTCCTCTTTTCCGGCGGATTAAAATTCGGCTCTCCCATTTTGGGATCTGGCAGATAACTGTGGATTGTGCCGTAGCGCGGGGAGATCATGAACTTGGTCTTGTCATCCCGGCCCTCCGCGCCGACATATTCGTCATCGGTGTCCCTGATCTTGCCGCCCATCTGCTCCATCTCCAGCAGCGTGTCGAAGTCCTCGCGGCACTGAACCTGGATCCCGATTCCGTTGGAATAAGACCGGCCGGCCATGTGGCGCGCCCAGTCATCCGGATCTACTCTGGACAACGGATTTGCCGGGGCATCGCACCAGTGATCGCACCCCGGGCCTCCGGCGCCGCTCCGGACGGTATCTCCCTTTTCCACCAAAGCCACACTAAGCCCTTGCCTGGCGGCGTTGATTGCCGCCCAACATCCGGCGATCCCCCCACCGATCACCAGGATATCGGTGTCGATTTGCTGCTCCTGGCCAAAACGGATAGGATAGGGCCAGCTCGGCGGCTGACCTTCTTCTTTTAAATAATCGTGCCACGTTGTCATTTGCGCGACCTCCTTGATTAAAGATGAATACTTGCGGTCCCATGCAGATGAGATGGAAGGGATCATAAGAAAAGGCATTTTCAGAGTCAAGCTAGAACGGCAGCATTAATTCCCTCAAATAAAATCGAGGTCGGTATCGGTACCGCGGTCGATCAGAAAAAAGGCCGATTCCGATACCGACCCCGAACATGCGGTTCTGGGGATTTCTCGTCCAGAAGCTTAAAATGGACTATGGAATTGACCGGGCTTTTACTACATCTTATAGATGGAAGGTAACTTCGAAAGGAGGAACGATGAATAAGCGCAGAGCCTGTTGCCACATTCTGGCGGTTTTGGTTGTTTGTTCATTGGTTGCTGTCATTCCGCAGGGGATCCTTGCCCAATCAAAAGCGGGGCTTGAACTCTTCAATTCCTGGAAATTCCAGGAAGCGGAGAAAGCCTTTCGGGAGGCTTTGAAAGCTGATCCGAAAGATACGCCGACAAGTTTCTACCTTGGGCTTTCGCTTCTTCTTCAGGGAAAGAACAGCGATGCCCTGGATGTTTTCCTCAAAGCAAAAAGCAGTCAGGACAGGGCAGATCAATGGACCCGGCCGGCAATTCCCAGCGAACTGCAAATTCAATTGGCCCTGGCACGGGCGCGTCTGGGCCTGAAACAGTATGCCGAGGCGTGGAAGAATCTCGAGTCTGCAAGAATTGAAGACGGCAAGTCCTCCGACGTATATGTTTATCGGGGCGTTTATTATCTTCAGCAGGGAAAAAACCCGGAAGCAATAAAAGAGCTGCAAAAGGCGATCAGTCTGGATAAGAAAAATCCTTATGCCTATTACTATCAGGGTCTCGCCTATTACCATTCCAGTGAGGCTCAGAAGGCCATCGATGCGCTCAAGATGTTTCTCAGTCTGGCGCCGGATGCACCTGAAGCCCGCGAAGCACAACAGATACTCAACAAACTCTGTTAGTGGTCAGCCGTCAGCTATCAGCTTTCAGCAAAAGCGCTTTTGCTGATGCAGACGGCTGATGGCTGATGGCTGTGTTTTACAAAGGTTCGCCTGGACGCGCAGAACCGGCCAGCCAGTCTTTCCCTTCTGCATAAAGTTTTTCCACGGCCGGACCGCGCAGACCGGGGAGTCCCTGTTTGACTCTGAAGCCATTCTTGACCTGCAGGTATGCAAGGTGTCGGTAGCCTTCCGGGAAGCGCGAGAGCAGCTCGTTATCCAACTTGACGATGACAGCGGTGTCAACCGGGTCGAGGCGATCCTTTTCGTAGATCGGCTGCCGCCGGACAATTGCCCATCGCCCTTGCCGCTTCTCGAAGAAGTCGTAGAATCGGCCGATGCATGCAACGTCGACCTGTATGCCATCCAAGGGAGCACGCTGATGAATGGTCATTTTTACCTGTGAGATCGCCCGATCTCCGGCAATTTCACATGTCCATCCGCCGAGGAAGTGAAGAATGTTCACTCCTTTATTAAATCCCTCCCGGCTCACCCCAATGAAATCGCGTGCCGGCCCTTGGAACCAGGTGGCTGTCATCCAGCCATCAGGATGCCAGACGGTCGCAAAGCGCTCCCAATCGGCAGCGTCGCGCCACAATACCCAGTTTTCAACCACCTCGCGAATCTCCAGTTTGTCCGGACTATACTCATGAGACATCAGTGATGCTTCCTCCAATCTCTGACCGATAGGATCAGGAATATATCAAAAAGACGACACGGATTATCACTGATTTCCGAAAAAGTAATCGGTGATAATCTGTGAAATCCGTGGCGTTTTTTAAGGGATCCTTATAAATTGAACGGCGTGCAGTCCAAACAATCCGAGAAAGGGAAAAACGATGAAAGGCTTCAGGATCGTCACGTTTGCAGCGGCAATGCTTTGTTTCAGCTTCACCGGCAACGCAGCCGGTAAAATCCGATGCGATCGCCAGTGCCTGGCCGGTTTTATGACAACCTATCTGAATGCGTTGGTCGCCCACGACTCCTCCAAATTGCCGGTCGCCAAGAATGTGAAGTACACGGAAAACGGCGTGCGCCTCAATCTCAATGATGGTCTATGGCACACCGCATTCGCACTGCCGACTTACCGACTGGATATCATCGATGAAGAAGCGGGATCGGTCGGCCTGCTGGGCAGGATCAATGAGAACGGCAACAATAATTGGTTTGCCACCCGGCTGAAAATAGAAGATGGAAAACTTATTTCCGAGATTGAAAACCTGGTAGTCAGAAATGTTTCCATGCAGCCCCCTTCAAGCGGGGGCATGAAATTCAATACGGAACCGCATCCGTTGATGAAGGAAATCATACCGGAAGGCAAGCGGCTGTCGCGCGCGGAACTGGCGCGCATTGGCGATAGCTATTTTACCGGACTGGATACCGATCATGATGGGGCCAACGTCCCGTTCGATCCTGCCTGCCAGCGCAGAGAAAATGGAATGGTCTCGGCCAACAATCCTGACGCCCCGAAGGGCTCGATGTCCTGGATGGACTGCAAATCGCAGTTCGATACCACTACTGTCCCATTAAACGTTAAATAGATTCAATTGGTTACGCGAGTCAACCTGAATAACCTCGCATACCGGTTCTGTAAGTACTTGATATAGTGGAGCTTTCTCAAAACAGGTCAGGCTC
>Ga0187874_10000653_pt1 | contig 39997 bp, 42 predicted proteins | sample June2016WEW_16_1_3_FD_132993 | JGI IMG/M metagenome (GOLD analysis project Ga0187874, IMG submission 132993) | Peatland microbial communities from SPRUCE experiment site at the Marcell Experimental Forest, Minnesota, USA - June2016WEW_16_150 | ecosystem: Environmental > Terrestrial > Soil >... | reverse complement strand
TCCATTGGACTTCTCCCTGGTACGGGATCAGATGCTGCAAGGCCTTGAGTAACACGGTCTTTCCAGCCCCATTCGGTCCAATGATCGCGAGGCAGTCCCCGGAATATACCTCGAAACTCAATTGTCGAAGAACGACACGGTTCCCGAAAGCAACTCCGAGATTTCGAACCGAAAGTAAACGGTCTGCCATGGCAATTCGCTGCTCGCTTCGAGTCGTTCGGGATTACCCCATATTGGCCGATTTCCGGATGCCTACTGCTTACCTTCCAGCGTGTTCCTGAGGGCCGCGAGGCCTTTTTGGAGATTTGAAACCGCCCGGCCCACCGCGGCTTTTCGAACGATCGATCCCTTGGCGCCGCTCAGACCCGCCTGCTCGGAACCCAAGGCCTCGATCAGATAGAAGCCGAGTCGCTTCGGGTCGTCAGCGTCGCGGACACAGACGGAGAGGTCCACCGCGGTCTGGAAGTAGTGGCTCGAGTAGAGCTGCTTTTTGGCGATGGCACAGGCTACATGGTCGGCAGGGCTCCCGCGCATGGTCACCATGTGCTCGATGCGCAAGGTCGGCTTCAATCCGAATTTCACCTTCGTCCAAAAGAAGGTCTCCTCGAACCTCGCGGGCTTCCCATGGGGATAGGAGAGAAGGTAATGGTAGAAATCCGGCGCGTGCTCGGGCAAGGCATTGTCATAGCTGAGCAGGTAGGCGAACTCCTCAGGCACCGCGGTCGGGTCACGCTTATCGTTATAAACCCCGAGGGCCTTATTGCCCTCGCGCTGGTAGGCAAGCAGGCGCTCAAATACCGTCTTTTGCAGGAGTTGATTCACTCGTTCGTCCACGTCAGGGGCAGACCAATTGATGGATTGGTGAAGCTCTTCGATGGTGATCGCGGGCATCTGAATCCGACAGTTGCCGGGTTCACAACTCTTCAAGGCTTGGATGTCATCGCTGTCCAGCGCAAAACCCCGCAAGTCAGAAAGCTGGGGAGGATCGGTGAACACCCCAAGCTCCAAAAAGCCGGGAACCACGCGAAGGCGGTCGAAATTGCGGGCAAACTGGAAGTAGGTCTCGGGAGAAGCATGGATGTAGACCGCGCCAAATATCAAGACCTCGGCCGGCGTGCGGGGCGGGAGGGCCTTCGCGACCGGCTGTCCGCTTCGGATGGCGGCGATCTGATCCTTACTCAGTCTAACGTTCTTCCGAAAGAAAGTTTGAAGGTCATGATTCGACTGAGAAGAGCCGGGCAATGCGGCCACGGCCATCAAGGCCAGCAATGCGGCAATACGCGTGGCACTTCGGATCATGGCTACCTTACCTCCTCCAAATTATACTGCGTCGCTCAAGGCGCGTCCTTTCCGACTGTCCTTAGGCGACTTCCATTCCAGAGATCTCCTTGGCCAAGTCTAGGCTGCAGCCGCCCGGGTATTTCCGGGCTTGGCCGCATGCTTGGCGGTTTCCTTACGGAGAAGGACCCGTTTGGCAGCTTCCACCAGCAAGAGATAGGCTCCCGTCGCGACGGCAACAAAAGCAAAGTATGCCCCGGGCAGCGGCGTGAAGCCGAGCACTCCTGCCAACGGGCTGAACGGCAAATAGATCCCGATCGCCACAACCCCCAGGCATGTTGCTAGCAAGGGACCGCTCGGGCGGGTTCGGAATGGATTTCTCGATGTACGGATAACGAACAGCACCAGCGTCTGGGTTGCCAGTGATTCGACAAACCAACCGGTGTGAAACTGCGCTTCGCTCGTGTGGAAGAAATGCAACAACACATAGAAAGTCAGAAAGTCGAAGATGGAACTGATCGGTCCGATGAACACCATGAAATTGCGGATCAGACTGATATTCCAGCGTTGGGGCTTTTCGAGGTAAGTCTCGTCAACATTGTCCGTGGGAATGGTGAGTTGCCCTACGTCATAAAGAAGGTTATTGAGCAGGATTTGCGTAGGTAGCATCGGCAAGAACCGCAGGAAGAGCGAAGCCCCGGCCATGCTGAACATATTTCCAAAGTTCGAGCTGGTGCCCATCAGCAAATACTTCATCACATTGCCAAAGGCTTTGCGCCCCTCGATGATGCCGTCATGCAGGACTCGCAGGCCAGGCTCAACGAGGATAATGTCCGCAGACTCGCGAGCCACGTCAGCAGCGCTGGACACTGAAATACCCACATCGGCCGCGTGCAGCGATGGCGCATCGTTGATGCCGTCACCCATAAACCCCACCGCGTGGCCGCGGTGTTTGAGAGCCAGGAGAATGCGGTTTTTCTGCACCGGGGAAATACGCGCGAATACCCGCGTCTCCTCGGCGACGTGCGCCAGCGCCGGGTCCGTCGTTCGGTCCAGTTCGTCGCCAGTGACGATGTGGCCGGGTTCGATTCCTACCTGCGCGCAAACGTGGCCGGTGACGCGGTCGTTATCACCGGAGATGACTTTGACCTCAACGCCATCCTGCTTTAAAGAAGCCAGAACCTGGGCGGCGTCAGGCAACGGCTCGTCATAAAAGCTCAAAAAACCGGCCAGGATCAGATTGCGCTCGTCCCCCACGGAATAGTTCGCGCGCGCAGGAACTTCCACGTAGGCCACCGCAAGCGAGCGAAATCCCTGGCTATTCAGCTCATTGCTCGTCTGTTGGAAGCGCTTGGCAGCGTCCTCGCTGATGGGTTCCGCTTTGCCTTCGAGCTCGTAACCGGAGAGGAGTGGAAAGATCCCTTCAGAAGCACCTTTCGTGATGAGAATCCGCTGGGGCTGCCGCTCCAGCACGACCGAGAGCCGCCTCCGCTCGAAATCGAACGGAATCTCGTCGCACTTGGTGTAATCCCCCGTCTTGGGTGGAGGCTGCTGGAGGATGACCTCATCCAGTGGACTGCGTATGCCCGTCTCGAACTTGCTGTTGAGGTAGGCAAGCTCCAGCGCGCGCTGGGATGGGTTCCCAAAGGGATCGAGAGAGTGACCGAGCGTCATGGTTCCAGCGGTGAGTGTTCCGGTTTTGTCGCTGCAAAGCACATCCAAACTGCCCAGGTTCTGAATGGAGGACAGGTGCTTGACTATGACCTTCTTCCGTGCCATAGCGACGGCGCCCTTGGAGAGCGTCACCGACGTAATCATGGGCAGGAACTCAGGTGTCAAGCCAACCGCCAGCGCAACTGCAAACATCAGAGATTGAAGCGGATCGCGGTGGCGTGCAACGCTGACGATAATTAGGAAGAGAACGAGAAAGAGGACCGTTCGCGCCAGGAGCTGGCTGAAATTTCGCAAGCCCCGATCGAAAGCTGTCTCTTCCGGACGTGCGGCGAGGCGAGCCGCAATATCGCCAAAAGCAGTTCGCGGGCCCGTCGCGACCACCTCGACGGTTGCCGTTCCGCTCACGATGGATGTGCCCAGAAACACCATGTTGGGCGCATCCGCTTTGGCCGAGGCGGGCTCTCCAGTCGCTTGCTTTTCAGAGGGGAGGGATTCGCCCGTTAGCGCTGCTTGCTGGACATAGAGATCACGCGCAAGCAAGAGGCGCCCGTCGGCGGGAACCAGGTCTCCGGCTGAAAGCCGGAAAATGTCTCCCGGCACCACGTCCCGCCGTCGAATTTCTTTCCACTCCCCGCCGCGCAGGACGGTTGCCGTAGGGGCAACCCGATCGCGCAGTTGTTCGACGGCGCGCTGGGAGCGGTACGTCTGAGTTATGTCGATAACTGCGCTCAACAGAACAATGACGCCGATGATTCCCGCATCTACCTTATCGCCCAGGAATGCCGATGCCACTGCGGCAATCACCAGGATCAACACCAGCGGACTCGTGAACGCATGCACGATTTCGGCGAGAAAAGAGTGGTGCTGGGTCGCCGCAGGCTCATTCGGCCCGAACTTGTCCAGCCGTGCCTCGGCCTCCTGGGGTGTCAAGCCGGTAATCGCGACCTGGGTTTGATTGGTGTTGGGTGACATGGCCAGGTAGCCTAATCATCGATGTGCCGGAAACCCTCAAAGATTCGTGCGGTAACCGCGCCGAAGATGAAGCCGCCAACATGAGCCATATAGGCGACGCCGCCGCCGGTCTTAACATCTGCCACGGCGCCGACCTGATCGAAGATCTGAATCAGAAACCAGAATCCGATCAGGAGCGCCGCGGGAATGAAAGTAATGCGGGTCCACCAGCCCAACAGAAGCACAGTGCGTATCTCATCACGAGGGTAGGTGACCAGAAAGGCGCCCATCACACCCGCAATCGCTCCACTGGCGCCCAAATTGGGAACGGTGGAATGGGGCATGATGGCGGTCTGCGCCAGCGAAGCCGCCAGACCGCTGAGCAGGTAAAACCCCAAGTACTCTAGCGGCCCCATGGCGTCTTCGACTTCCGGGCCAAAGGCCCATAGGAACACCATGTTGCCTATAATGTGCATCCAACCGGCGTGCATGAACATCGCCGTCAGAATGGTGATCCAGTGGTGGCCTGCGACAATAGTGGCGGGAGTCTCCGACCACCGCAATACAAATGCGTCACCGCCCGCCAGTTCCATCACGAAGACGAGCCCGTTCACGGTGATGAGGGCCGCGGTGACGAGGGGGAAATTCTTGGGCCTTCGAGACGCGTCCGATAACGGAATCATACCTCCCACGCTATTTTCCTCCCTTTCTCCACGGGGCGAGAATGATGAAACCTATAATTTCAGTGAGCGCCATCGGCTGGAGATACTGGGCCCCGGCTTTTCTCCAGTGCCTCCTTCACGACACTACCGCTCACCGTCTCTTGCTTCAGCAGTTGCTGGGCCAATGTTTTGTGGGCCGCCTGGTGCTCCTTCAGCAGTGCCTGAGCACGCTCGTACTGCTCGGTCACGAGACGCTGGACTTCTCCGTCGATCACTTGACGCGTCTCCGGACTGATCTGGCTATTGTCCTCGACCGATCCCCCCAGGTATTGGAGCTGTTGACCCGCGTAGCGCACCGAGCCGAGCTTTTCACTCATGCCGAATTCGGTGACCATACGGCGGGCCAGCTCGGTTGCCCGCATAATGTCGTCACTGGCTCCGGTGCTGATGGTCCCGAACTGCACTATTTCGCCGGCACGCCCGCCCAACATTACGGCGAGCCTGTCCTTCAGTTCGTCGGTCGAGAGGAGATAGCGGTCTTCGGTTGGCGTTTGTATGGTGTAGCCCAAGGCGCCACGGCTGTGGGGAACGATGCTGATCTTGCTGACCGGTTCACCATGCGGCACCAGTTCAGCCACCAGCGCGTGGCCGGACTCGTGGTATGCAACCGTGGTTCGTTCCTGCTCGTTCATCACCCGGCTCTTTTTCTCGGAACCCGCAATCACCCGTTCGATGGCAGCCTCGAAATCATCCAACGTGACTGCCGCGGCCTTGTGCCGGGCAGCGCCTAATGCCGCCTCATTCATGGCATTCTCCAGATCAGCGCCGCTGAAGCCTGCTGTCATCCGGGCGGCCCGCTCCATGTCAAAGTCCGCCGCCAGTTTTATACCCTTGCTATGAATCCGCAGGATTTGCACGCGGCCAATGAGATCGGGATTGCCGATGGCGATCTGGCGATCAAAGCGGCCGGCGCGCAGAAGCGCCGGGTCGAGCACCTCCGGACGGTTGGTGGCAGCCATGATAATCACTGGGGCGCTGGCGTCGGTTTTGAAGCCGTCAATCTCCGCCAGCAACTGGTTGAGGGTCTGCTCGCGCTCGTCATTGCCGCCCATGCGCATCACGCCTCCCCGGCTCTGACCGATGGCATCAATTTCGTCAATGAAAACGATCGCCGGAGCCGCCTTGCGCGCCTGCTCGAACAAGTCGCGCACGCGTGCGGCGCCCACGCCCACGAACATCTCGACAAACTCGGAGCCACCGGTCTCGAAGAACGCGACCTGGGCCTCGCCGGCCGTTGCTTTGGCCAGCAGCGTTTTGCCGGTGCCCGGGGGCCCGACGAGCAATACGCCCTTGGGGATATGCCCGCCGAGTTGAGCGAATTGCTCCGGCGTCTTCAGAAACTGGATGATCTCTTGGAGGTCGGCAATGGCTTCATCCGCTCCGCCCACATCTTTGTAGGTGACCGTAACATCTTCGGGCTTGACCTCGATCGCTTTGCTCTTGCCGACTCCAAAGATGCTGCCCATCCCTCCGGCGGCCCCGCCCGCTCGCTGGTAGGCGATGTACCAGAAAGCACCGAGTAGCACCAGCGGCAGAAGGTTCAGCAGAATACCACCGAGGGGGCTCGGCGGGTGCTCGAAGTTGTAAGTTACTTTTGCGCTTTGTAGCTCTTCAATCAGCTTGGGGTCGCCGGCAGGCGCAGGGACGGTATTGAATGGGACGACCGGAGGAGTTCCGTCCGATTTGGGGTTCTTCATCTCACCCACGATGCCCCTTTCGCCGATAGTTGCCTTTACGATTTGAGCGGCAGCCAGTTTTGTCTTGAACTCGCTGTAAGGAATTTCTGTGCCCCGGCTGGGAGCTAGGACGAATAGCTGGAACAGCCACAAGACAATCAGGCTCGTGAGCAAGTAGGTGATGGCGAAATGGAACTGACGCCGACTTTGCTCCTGGCGCTTCTTTTCATCATTGCGGTCGTGTTTTCTTGGTGACGATACCGGTTCGTTCATGGTCTACCTCCCGATGCGCGAGCAGAATCACGCGTGATCCTCGCCTCCGTTCAATGTTGGCGATCAGTCTCCGCCTCGACGCCTCAAGCAGCCACTGCTTCAGCACCGGCTGGAGCGACACCAGCATAATAAATACCCAGAACACATCCATGGGGCCTATATTCATGGGAGCTGCAATCATCTTCGCCTCCTCCAAGCGCGCCCATCAACTGTTGCTCATTAGATGGCCACGTCTCCCGAACACTCGCGCGATCGCGCTCATCTCAAGCGATTGTTGCAACCCGCATGCTACCTTCCGTTGCGCCCGAGGGAACCGCGATTTGAATGCGTTCGCCGAGATGCCAAGTGCCTAGCTCCACTCCGTGGTGGAAAAACCGGTCATCGCACGGAGTCGAAATGCCGCTTGCAGCGCCGGTGAGAGTTGACGAGCATGCTCTTCGACGAGCGCATGGCTATTTATAACTGTAGCCCGGCAGCCCTTCACCCTTCCGTTCACATCTTGTGCAGGCCAATAGCCAGCGCGATCCAGGCCCAACCGTAAAAAATCAGCTCAATTCCAACGAAAAGACCGATCACCCAAAGCCCCGAGGCCGGCCATCCCGCCAGGACGAGAACGCCCAAGATCGATGTGACGACTCCGCTCAGGGCTTGCCACCCCCAGCCCGGCAGATGAGTCCACAACGAGGCAATCAATTGATACAGTCCGGCGATCAGAAAGAACATCGACATCACAAGCGTCACAGCCTCGGCGCTTATCACCGGTCTCGTCAGCATCAGTACGCCGGTTATTGCGAAGAGAATCGCGATCAGCAGGTGCAGGAAGAACCCTGCCCAATTCCCAACCATGAACGCACTGACAAACTCGAAGATGCTCGCAAGCACAAGGAGCCAGCCGAAGAACAACATCGAGGCCACCGTGGCTATGACGGACCGAACAATTGCGGCGATGCCGAGCAACAGCAACACGATACCAAACGCGAGGAACCATCCCCAGTGATGAATCATCTCCGGGGTAACTTGAACTATCAATACATCATTCAGACCCAACATTGTCAGCTCTCCTTTCGGGAATTCTGGGCTGCTGCCCAGGGTCGGCCAAAAATGAAGCAGTGCTTTTGGCCGGATTTTCAACCAGACTGCTACTGAGCACCGATCGATCAATTGCGAACACCCGAGTCTTTACTCTCATCAGGCCACCACCTTCAGTGCCTTGCGGGCTGCCAACGAAAACATAAGCCCGGTGATACCGCTCACAATGAGGTTAATGCCAAGTAGAATTCCGATGGCCCATGTTGAACTGGACGGCCAAGGGCGCCAGATCAGGTATGCGAGAAGGAGGGTCACGACGCCGTCAAAAAGAATCAATCCGGATCCCGGGAGGGCGCGAAACTGGAAAAACGCGACGATCTCCAGCACGCCCTCTACCAAGAAGATCGCCGCCAACACTAGTGTGAGAGAGTCCAACGCGAGTCCCGGGTGGAATGCAAGATAGCCACCGCCAACGACGTAGACAATCCCTATCAGCATTCGCCAGAGAAATGCTCCAGCGCCCCGGGCAGCGAACGCATAAACCAGGTGTCCGATACCAGCGAAGATGATGATCAAACTGACCAAAACGGAGACACCAATACCCGTCGCAAAGGGCAGAAACACAGCCAAAAATCCAAGCACGATCATGACAACGGCCCATCCAATGGACATCCCCGTGACTTCCTTGAATACCTCCGTGGTGCTTCGTGCGGTCATGGTTTCTTCTCCTTATCTGATGTTCCGTGAAATGGGGAGCTTCGATTCGATATCCCTCACCAACTTCTCGAAATCTGCGATCCGTGCCTCGAGATCGGCTTTCGCCTGCTCCCACCTGTCTCCGCCCAACTTCCTCAGCCCCTTCAGCTCACGCTGGAGCGCTTGCTTCTTGATCAGCAGCTCGGCGACTGCCTTGATCTCGACGTTCGCTTTCGCGGTCTCAGCCCGCGCTTTCAGCGTGTCCAGCTTCGCCTCAGCGGTCTTGATCTGGGACTCAAGCTTGTCGTGGATTGCCTGCTTCGCCATGTTCACATCAGTGCTCATACTGTTCTCCTTTGCGTCTCCCATCTGGTTTCTTGCACGATTGTCTTGAAACCACATCCCGTCCTACAGCAATGCGAAGGCCACACCTAAACTCTTGAAAACGTTTGAGTTCACGGACCACAAGATCACGATTCCTTCGCGAATTCGCGAACCTCGTGAAAAGTGACCTGCCGGAGATCGAGCGCCTCGGCCAAGTCCTCCAAGAGCTAATCATTTTTCGTCCCTCTTCCGCTTCGGAGGATCGATGTTAAAAGCCAGAATCCCATAATGGCCGCAATAAGAAAACCAGCAAGACCGATGACCGGCATATCGTGCCACTTCGGAGGAGTTTTAGAAAGAATGATAATCGATGAACCGATGATTAAAGATGCCAGCACGATCGCAGACGCGATGCGGTCGCTGATGAGGTCAAGCCTGGAAAGAGTTCGGTCCAGGCCATGATGCTCAATTTCTATCTTCAGTTTACCTTGTATGACATTTTTGAGAACTTCACGCAGCTCCCCGGGAATCTCTTTGAAAAGGCGAAGCAACTCCGTTCCTGAATCCACCAAGTCGCCGGCAATTCTTTTGGGAGTATAGCGGGAGGCTTTGATTTTTCGGAAAAAAGGTTCGGCATGGTTCATAATCTCAAACTCTGGGTCCAAAGATCTGCCCAGTCCTTCGGCGATACTGAGTGCCTTGACCATTAGAAACAGATCAGGCTTTAAACTCATGCCCTGTTTGGTCAGAATCTCTAAAACACTCTGAAGCATTCTCGCGATTTCCAGTTTCTTCAGAGGAAGATATGCATACTCGTCAATGAATTCCATCAGGTCTCTTTGCAGCTCGCTTCTATTGGGATCCTCGGTGGAATTGGTAAGCTTCAGCAAGGCGTCCACAATCTTGTTTTCGTCTTTATTAATCAACAGCTCCACGAAATCTGTAAAGTCTTCGCGCTCCTGCTGACCGATTCGTCCCATCATGCCAAAGTCGATAAAACATATGACATTATTCGGGAGAATGAAAATGTTCCCTGGATGTGGATCAGCATGGTAGAAACCGTAAACAGAAATCTGTTTCAGAATCGAGTCTGCGCCGCGGCTCGCAATCTCTTTGAGGTCGTATCCGTCCTTTTTAAGACGATCTAAGTCGGAGGCTTTTATACCGTCGATGAATTCCATGACAAGAATGCGTTTGGTAGTGAAATCACGATAAACCTTGGGGACGTAAATAGCCTCCTCGTCAAGGAACTGCCGGGCAAAGTGCTCGATATGCGAGGCCTCAACAGTGTAGTCCAGCTCGTCTTCTATGCTGCGGGCGAATTCGTTGACAACCTGCGTAGGGTGGAAGACTTCCATTTCTGCCACGTGCCGCTCCATTAGGGAGGCCAGATGAAGCATTATCTCCAGGTCGACCTCTATTGTCTGTTGGATGTTCGGACGTTGAACCTTTATAGCCACTTCCTCTTCGGTGTGCTTCAAGATCGCCTGATGGACTTGTCCTACAGAGGCGGCGGCAAGAGGTGTTTTATGGAAGGAGCCGAAGATTTCTTCTGGCAACCTGCCCGTCTCCGATTTTATAATTTCTCTTACATCGTCATAAGGAAAGGATGGCACATCGTCCTGCAGCTTTGAAAGTTCTTGAACATATTCCAATGGAATCAGATCCGGCCGGGTGGAAAGTATCTGACCAAGCTTGACAAAGGTCGGTCCAAGCTCTTCCAAAGCCAGCCTTACTCTCTCAGGCCTGGACAATTTCTCTATTCGCTCCGGGTGTTTTCCGGAAATCTTTTCTATGCCAATTTCGATATTCTCTTTTATCTTCAGGGCATCAACCAGATCCCCAAAGCCGTATTTAATAAGAACGTTGAGTATTTTTTCATATCGTTTGGCGTGCCGATATGTGCGGCTCATGACGCCGATTTTTCTAATACTTATCATTTATCCTTGCCCTCTGGGCTTAGTTTTTTGCCCTGCTGTTAGCCTCTCCCTGATGTTTTCTGCCGATTCGCACCGATGAGTCTCGCTGACCGGTATTAACTGGCCTAATCTGACAGTTCGCGGTCACATCGCCCGGTCACATCACCATACCAAAACGCATGACATTCCTCTTTTCTGCGATAGTGGCCAGCCATTGATTGCGCATAGCCATAAGCCTTCACCTAGAATTCTGAAAAGTCGAACTGACACAGGATGCGTTCAATTCGCGCCGCTCTTCCCGCGCCAACGAATGGTTCAGCGTTGGGCGCTCGATCCAGCCGGGGTCTTGCTTCCCACTTCTTTCTCAGAGGGAATCTGCGCGGAATCCCATCCGCCACCCAGCGCTTTGATCAACTGCACGCTCGCCACCATTTGTTGCATCCGGAAATTTACCGCCGCTTGCTGGTCGGTCAGCAAAGCGGTTTGAGCCGTGATCACATTCAGGTAGGGATCGAGGCCGGCCTTGTACCGGACGTCGGCTTCCTGAAGGTTTCTCGTGGCCGCTTGCACAGCGGCGTCTTGTTGGTCGATATCCTGCGACAAGATTCGGAGCGACGCGAGATTGTCCTCGACCTGCTGAAATGCCGTTAGTACGGTTTGCTGATAGTTGGCCACGGTCTGATCGTACGTGGCGCGGTACTGCTGGACGGTCGCCTTGCGCAATCCGGCATCAAAAACGGTTTCGGCAAGGCTTGGGCCCACTGACCAAAACCGGCTTGGCCATGTAAACCAATTCGCGGCCGACGAATTTCCATATCCACCGGAGGCGCTGAGCAGGATCGTCGGGAAATAGGCAGCTTTGGCCACCCCAATTTCCGCGTTCGCCTGAGCGACGGAGCGCTCCGCAGCCGCAATGTCCGGGCGCCTCTCGAGAAGCTCGGAGGGAATCCCAACAGGGATGGCGGGAGGATTTCCTGCCAAAGCGGTCGGTCGCAGGGAGAATGTCGAGGCGGGTTGGCCAATCAGAACCGAGATAGCGTGCTCGTACTGGGCACGCAGGATTCCCAGCTTCGTGTCCTGGGCTTGTGCAGATTTTAGCTGAGCCTCAGCTTGCGCCACCGCTTCATCGGAGCTGAGGCCGGCCCTGTACTGGGTGCTAGTGAGATTGAGGGCATCCTAGTAGGCGATGACCGTGGAATCAAACAGCTCTTTTAGGGAGTCCTGCGCGCGAAGCTCATAGTAATCGACGGCGAGCTCCGCTTGTACGGTCAGGCGAACGTTCTCAAGATCGGCGGCGCTAGCTTGCGCAGCATAAGTATTGGCCCTCACAGTGCTCCGAATGCGCCCCCAGAAATCGGGTTCCCAAGAAGCGTCAAAAGGCAGCGAGTAGTCGGTGTACGATTTGACGGTCAATCCGGCCCCCGAGGAGCTTCCCGTCTGAAGGCCGCCGAATTGTCCTGGCGACGGGCGTGAATTGAGGATGCTCGGATTGGCGGTCACGGTCGGGAAATATTGCGAGCGAGCTTCACGAACCAGAGCCCGCGCTGCCAGAAAGCTGTCCGCCGCCGCTGCGATTTCCTGACTAGAAGAACTCGCCTTCTCTTCCAGTTCGTTCAATTGCGGATCGTTGTATACCCTCCACCAGTTCCCGCGTTTTGTGCCATCTCTCGGCTGGGTCGTCCGCCAAAACTCCGATCCCTTCGCCGCGGCCTGTGGAATCTCCTTATAGGCAGGCGGGCTCTCGACCGGTGGGCGCACATACTTAGGACCTACGCTGCAACCCATGACCAGCAGGAGAATCGTTGCGAGCGCGACCGGCAAAACGGTCCGACCCATCCTGATGTAGCGATCCATGTAGCGTTCCTCTCGATCGGTCTCTTGCCGGGGACGTTCCACCCTCTCCCGCGACCGTCTGGCGTTGTCGCTCAAAGCGGATACTCGGTCGCACGCTTGTCCCATCTCATTCGCTGATGTACACATCGACCAGTTCACCCGGATAGAGGTTCACATTCGTAGGCTTCTCGATCTTGAAAATCACGGGCAGAACGCGGACATCCACGCGCTCTTGGCGTTGATCCGAAAGCTCGATTTTCGGAGAAACATACGGCTGCACCCGGACGAATTCCAATGGAATCTTGACATCCGACCCGCGGATGGACATTTGCGCCCTCATTTTGGAGCCCAAGGGCAATCGTGGGACCAGGATTTCGTCGACGTAGCAGCGAACGTGGAGAGAGGACGGTAAACTCCCCAAGCTAATGACGGGATCCGCGCCCTGCGTGTATGCGTCATAAGATCCCTGCGGGGATACATAGTTCCCGACCATGGTGTTGATGGCGAGCACAACGCCGTCCCGCGATGCTCGCAGGGTATATTTGCCGAGCAGCGCACGGGAGGCCGCATAGGCCTTTGCCAAGGCGTGCTGCTGTCGTTCCTGATTTTGAATGTCGTAGATCCAAGCTCCCGCCCTCGTCAAATCGTCCTGCTTTTTGGCAACTATTAGATTCGCTTTCGCCACCGCGGCGGCATTGAGGGCGCTGTCTAACGCATCTTTGCTCACCGAACGCGGATCGATCTCATAAGCCGCTTGCTCTTTCTGCAACGTGTCCTGGGCGGTTTTCAAAGTGGCTTCGGCAGAAGCCACTTGTGCGTCGGCGACATCGAGGTTTTCTTTTCTCGGCTCCGCTTTCAGCTCTCTCAAGAGCGCCGCAGCAGCTTCTGCCGACGAACCCTGCTGCTCCGCCGTCGCTCTTTGGATCGAATCGTCAATCAGAAGCAGGGGCTCGCCCGCTTTGACTTGCTGACCCTCGGAAACGAGGATTTCTTTGACCGTGCCCGCCACTTCCGGATAGATGTTGATGTTCTCCCCGCTGGTTTGTGCACTCTCCACAATGCCTTCGGAATAGATCGCGCTCGGATAGGGGCTCGCCGCGGGATTGTAAGCTGGAGGCAGCGCCGGTTCCGTAATGCCGGAGAGGATTGCGGTCGCAATCCCACCGAGGATTCCAATGAAGGAGATGATGAAAATCATCCTGTTTTTCACGCCACACTCTTTTCTGACCCCTTGAGGCGGCCATCTTCCATCTTCAAGATTCGCGTCGCGAACTGATAAATCCGGTCATCGTGCGTCACGACGACAATGCAGCGATCCTTGTTGAGGACGTTCTTGCGCACGAAACTCAAAATCGCCACGCCGGTGTCTCCGTCCAGCGAGGCGGTCGGTTCATCCATAATCAGAATATCCGGCTGATCGACGATGGCTCGGGCAATGGCCACGCGCTGCTGCTCTCCTCCGCTCAACTTCACGGGAGGTAATTCGGCGCGGCTCTTCAGTCCAACGACATCGAGGTACTTCTCCGCTTCGTGGATTGCTTCGCCCCATTCCTTTCTCCTCAGGATCAGCGGAATCGCCACGTTCTCCGCGGTAGTCAAGCGGGGGAAGAGGTGATAGTCCTGAAATACGAAACCGATTTTCCCCAACCGGAAGTCAGCAAGCTGGTCGGGACTGAGCCCCCAAATGTCGGTTCCCTCCAGCAAGACCTTCCCATCATTCGGTCTGAGAATGCCGGTGAGAACGCTGAGCAAAGTCGTTTTCCCGCTGCCTGAGGGCCCCACGATATAAACCATCTCCCCGAATTGAGCTTCCAGGCTGACTTGGTTGAGCGCCATCGTCTTGGCCTCACCTTCGCCAAACCATTTGACCAGTCCGCTCGCTTGAATGGCTATTCTCGGCATCTCATCCTCGAAAAATATCGAATGGCTCAATTTTGAGAACCCGTCGGATCGCGACATAGCTGGAGACCGCTGCAATCACCACGACCATTCCAAAGGCAACCGCTAGATTGCTGAAGGTAACCATGGCAGCATAGCTGGGAAGCCTTAGCTTGGCGAGCAAAACCAAGAGCACACACAGCCCGACCCCCAGACCATAACCAGTGAATGCCGTGAACGTGGCCTGGAACAGAATCATACCGACAAGGTCGCGGCTCTTTGTACCGATGGCCTTCAGCGCTCCGAATCGTTCTAAGTTTTCGAGGATGAATGTGTAAAACGTTTGACCCGAGATCGACAGGCCGACAATAAAGCTGATCAGGGTCATAATTAGCATGTTGGTGCCACCGCCGGTCTTGTAAATGAAGAAGTCCTCGGTCCTTTTCATGAACTCTTCCTTGGTTCGTGCGCGGTAGCCGAGCCCCTCGACTTGCTGTTTGATCCTGGGTATATCGTCTGTGCTCTTCGGCTCAACCAGCACGTACGAGGTCGTGTACCGAGGATTCGGAATGTATTGGATGGCTCGCTCGTAGGTCGTGTACAGGGTTGGGATGCCGTACAAGCCAGAAGTCGCCACCCTGGCGATCCCCACGATGACCCCACGATGATCATTCAGCTCGAGCTCGGAGCCGATGTGGGGATTCTCGAGCTTGGAAAACTCCGCATCACGCACCACGATGAATCCATTCTCCGCGTAAATATTCTGGATGTTTCCCTCAATGAGTTCGGGTCTGCCAAACAGGCTTGTGTCGTCCAATCCGATGACGGTGACGGATTGGTATGTTCCGTCAGCAAGTTTGACCAGAGCCCCTCCCGAATAAAGAGGAACGGCATATTTCACGCCTTGCATGCTTCGAACCGCGTCCAAGACGTAATCGGGCATGCCGACCGAGTTGGACACGGTTTCGACGGCTGGGTCCATGACCCATAGGGATGCTCCGATGTTAATTACCGTAGAAGACGCGTGGTTCATGACCCCGCTGAACATCGAGGTAACAAACATCATGAGAAAGACGGCAAACGTGATACCGAGCAGCAATGCCACAAACTTCGCCTTGTCGTTGACGAGCAGCTTGTAGGCGAGCGTGAAGATTCCCGTCACGGCCGTTTTCCTCCCATCGCATCATCTACGAAGCCTTCATTCATCGGTGTCGCAGTCTCTAAAACGCATCTACACTCATCCTCGGTGAAAATCGGAGCACTTGTCATGGCACAGCTCCGCTCATTGAGGCCGCAATGCTCCGAATCGGCGGATGGCTTTCCAACACGCGGCCTATCTCCGAAACCGTCAGCGGCTCGATCAAATAATCCACCGCCCCCAACTGCATAGCCTCCAGGTAGCAGCCCATGTCAAGGCAACGCGCCACGACCAAGACGGGCAGGCTGCGGTCGACCTCTGTCGCGCGCTCCAGCACGCAGTTCCCTTCGAACTTGGGAGTCCCCTGACTCACCATAACGAAGTCGAAGACTTCGTCCCCCAGGCAGCGAACACCCTCCTGATAAGAGTTGCACGCCCTGACCCGATACCCATACCCATCGAGAATGTTGAAATAATATTGAAGATCTTCAGGGTATTCGTCCACCAGGAGCGCTTTCCCTCTAGGAACACGGAGAGGTTGTGCGCTCACTTCTTGGTACGTGCCTCTCGACCCCATAAGTCACCTCCTAATTATCGGCGATCCGTGTTCTGCCTTCGGCCCGTCTTAATCTCGCCGGTCGTGTTTTCTCCAGCCGAGCTTCTAGCTTGGAGTCGAGCCGGTTGATCTTCTCCTGGAGCTTTGCTTTTCGGTCGGCGCGACCCTTGGCGTGCTCTTTGTTTCCGTTGTGCCGTGGGCCGGTACCATTTGTAGTAGACCAGGGCGCCGATGCCGGCCGTCACTGCCAGCGCGATCAGGACATACAGCATCAGCCGGTAGTGCCGCGAAAAGAAGCCGATCATTTGCTGGCCATGGGTCCTGCCCAAATAGGCCACGGCAAAGAAACGCACGGCACGCCCCGCCGTCAGCGCAAACAAGAACTTCTTGCGCGGATACTGCATGACCCCGGCGGCCATCAGGACGGAAGTGAAAGGGAACGGCGGCGGTAGGATAGAGCCGGTGAACACCGTCATGAACCCGCGTTTCTCGAAGTGCTTGTAGATTTTTTCTGCGCGCGGTTTCCCCACTTTCTTTTCCAAGGTCTCCTGGCCGCCTTTTTTGGCCAGCCGGTAGGCCAGATAGCCCCCAAGCACTTCCCCCGCCGTAGCCATGATGCCGTAATAGGCCCACCATTCGTGGCGGTGTGCCGAAAGCAGGATGACGAATACGTCTACGCTTCCCGCCGGGGCAGAGATGAAAGGGGCGTTGTCGGCGAGGCCAAGCAGGATCAGCCCAGGTCCGCCCAGGCGCTGGATCCATTTCCACGTCGAGTCGGCCATTATAAATACGGAGAGGATACCCATACGCGAGCCAGAGGGGCACCCAGCGCCTTTTCAGAAGATACTCAGAACACCCATTCTTCGCGCGTTTTGCATCACGTTGCGGAAGCCTGATGAACGGAGTTTTTGCCATGAGTGCAACATCCGAAGGTGAACGTCTCAGCGAATAAGACCGGCTGCGGTAAGCACGTTTTGCCTGCGGTCATTGACAGAGAGCACGGTAGTGATCTGCGCCACTCTTTAGTTGGCAGTGATTTGTCCGCGGCCTTCAAAGCGGCTGCCTTGGCCAAAAGGATCTCGATCTCAGCCTTGATTTGCGTCGCCTTTGCATCGACGGACGTCTTCAGATCTTGGAGCCTTTTGTCGACCTCTTGCCTCTTATGAGACCCTTGATCGCCTTGATCTCAGCCTGCGCCATCTTTCCTTTGGCACGAGCTTCGGCCTCCTCAATCTCTGACTTGGCTTTCTGTAACTGCGCGCTGACCTTCTCTTCGAATGCCTTCAATCCCGCACTCCGTCGGTTCACGGTGTTGCTCCTTTCTGTTTCATTCGATGTAATGGCAGACAATGCGCGGCCGGGAGTTGCAACTCAGAACGAGCCTGCAATAACTGCATGAGATGGGAACGGGAGACAATCCCTTGCAAAGTGCCATTCGCGACCACCGGCAGTTGGTTGACATCGTTGCCGGCCATGAGTTTCAGCGCATCCAGAACCTGCGTGTCAGGAGTGATGACGTGCAACTCCTCCAGCGGGCGCATGGCTTCGCGCAGAGTAGTCTTCTCCCAACGCGCGCGCGGGATGGCGCCAACATCGCGTGGGGTAATAAGGCCCGCCAGGCGACCATGGTCCTCCACGGCGAAACAGCGCTGGCCGGTCAGGAGGTAGGTATCAACAAACTCCTGCAAACTCATACCGCGGTTCACAATAACGCAGTCGTGCGACATCACCTGGGAGACTCGCAGGCCCCGAAACACGGCCGCAATATTCACCTGGGCGTAGCTGGCTTTAGCCGCATCCATCAGAAACCAGCCGATGAATGCGATCCATAGGCCGTTAAAGCCGGCGCCGGCGAAAAATTGCCATATCCCATAGACAATGAATAGAAAGGCTACCACTTGGCCGACGCGCGCGGCGGTGCGGGTGGAGCCATCTGCATTCTTCGTAATCGCCCACACGATAGCGCGCAGCACCCGGCCACCATCGAGCGGGAAGCCAGGAATCATGTTGAAGACCGCGAGAGCAACATTGATATATCCCAGCCAGACCAGGACCGCGGCCACAACCGTGTGCGGTTCGGCCGAACGTCGCCAGCCCAGGCCGACTGCGATAGCGAGACAGCCAAACCCGATAATCAGGCTGGCGATCGGCCCGGCGATCGCGACCCAGAATTCCGTCTTCGCGTCGGCGGCATCGTCCTGGATTTGAGAAACACCGCCCAGCGCGAACAGGGTGATCGCCTTGACCTTCAAGCCGCGGGCCTGGGCCACCAGCGAATGGGAGAGTTCATGCAACAGCAAGGTGACGAAGAACAGCACGGCGGTGAACAGCGCAGCGATCCAGATCTGGGCCGTGCCCCAATTCGGGTTGACCTGGCGGAAGTGTTCGCCGAGGGAGAACACGATCAAGGCAGCAATGATGAACCAACTGTAATGAAGCCCGATCTCGATTCCAGAGATTCTTCCCAGTTTGATGTTGGAGTGCATCTGCGACCCTCCTCAAGAGAACCAAAACAACTAAATGTGTGTCTCGGCCGCCTTGGCCTTGGCGACTGCTGCCTTCGCCTTGAGTAGCTCGACCTTAGCCTGGGCCTCGCGCTCCGCGGCCTGGCGTCTCTCCTTGGCTTTTTCCAGCCGAGCCTGTATCTTGGAGTCGAGTTGGTTGATCTTCTCCTGGAGCTTTGCTTTTCGATCAGCATGAGCCTTGGCATGCTCTGCCATCAGTTGCGCGCTGTCGGCCTTCATGGCAGCGGTGTGCTGGTCGTTAAGCTTGTGCTTCACTTCTGACAACGCCCGACGGAATACCGTTCCACCAAGCGCCTCCATAGATCTGTCCACGGGAAAAGTCCAGTCTTCATCGATCTCCGCCACGAGTGCGAACTTCCCCGGTGACAATTGCTGTTTTATATCCTCAACGAAGTCTTCACCAAACGTGGCGTGGCTCACGTCCACCGCGGCACCGGCAGCTAGCCCTGCAGCAGCGCCAAGCCCGGCGCCGACCGGCCCGCCGAGAAGACCGATGAGGGTTCCCAGCGTGCCTCCGAGCAGAGTCCCGACCGGTCTCGGGTCATCATTTTGCCCCACCCTTGCGGTGCCATCTGCATTCCTGGCAACCACGGCGTAGGCGTAGACTACGATGTTGTTGTCATTTTCCAATTGAAAAAGCGCGTCCTTTCCTTCGTTAGCTTTGCTTTCCCTGTCAAAGATAACCACCAGCATTCTGTCCATGGCTTTGCTCCATTTCTAGTTGTCCTGTCTTCCAACAGTTCCTCAGCTTCATCAAGGCAATCCAATCGCCAATTCGTAAGCCCTTCATAACGCTCAGGCTCGCGCCTCGCAGAGCCTCGATCTCTTCGCGAATTCGCGAAGTTCGTGAAAACCTATATTGGATTCCCCGGGGAACCGCACTTGAATTGGTATCCATTTGGCCGCGACCCACCTCAAAAGAGAACCGGCACAGCTAAATGTGTGTCTCGGCCGCCTTGGCCTTGGCGACTGCTGCCTTCGCCTTGAGTAGCTCGACTTTAGCTTGGGCCTCGCGCTCCGCTGCCTGGCGTCGCTCTTTGGCCTTCTGTAACTGAGCTTGCAACTTGGAGTCGAGCTGGTTGATCTTTTCCTGGAGCTTTGCTTTTCGATTAGCATGAGCCTCGGCATGCTCTGCCTTCATCTGGGCAAGGTCGGCTTTGATGGCGGCAATGTGCTCGTCGTGGATCGTGTGTTTAGCTTCTGAGAGGGACCGGCGGAATATGGTGCCCCCGATCGCCTCCATACGGGTGTCCACGGGATTAGTCCAGTCTTCCTCAATCTCCGCCACTACGGCCGCCTTGTTCGGCAACAGAACCGTGGCTACGTCATCAACGAAGTCCTCGCCAATCCTGGCTTTGTCCAGGTCCAGCGTGCCGCCGCCCAGAAACCCCACGGCGGCGCCGATGGCCAAACCGGCCGGCCCGCCCAGTAGACCGATGAGGCTTCCCAGGGTGGTTCCGACGAGGGTTCCGAGCGGTCCCCGGTCATCGCTTTCCCTCACCGTTGTGGTCCCGTCTGCATTTTTCACCACCACGGCGTGGCCGTACACACTGATGCTGCCGTCAATATCCAACTGCATGAGCGCCTTGTTTCCTTCGAGGGCTTTGCTCTCGTTATCAAAAACCACCACCAGCATTCTGTCCATAACGGTTTCTCTCCTTATTCATTTGATTTCAACACCTGAGACGCTCCTCCTCGATCCTGCCCTATCCTCAGGCAATACGAAGGCCATTCCTAACCTCTTGAAAACAATTCGACACAGGAGCCGGAACGTCGCGATTTCTTCGTGAATTCGCGAACCTCGCTAAAATTGGGGCGATTCTTAGCTCGGTTTCGGTCCACATTCGCAATCTCGGTGCAAAAGCCATGGTCCGTGGCGAGAAGAACCATGCTCTCTCTTCGGTCTAGCCATCGATCACGGCTTAGGCGCGCTGAAATCCACTTTGGGAACCTGGCGCGCGGACTCAGAAGCAGCAAAGTAGTCGTTATTCCGCTGGAATCCAGCCCACTTGGCAAAGATGAAATTGGGGAAAAGACCGATGAACGTGTTGTAATCCTGGATGGCCTCGTTATACCGGCGCCGTTCGACAGCGATGCGGTTCTCGGTTCCGGCCAGTTCGTCCTGGAGGGCCAGGAAGTTCTGATTGGATTTGAGATTGGGATAGTTCTCGACGATGGCCAGCAACCTGCCCAGGGCCCCATCCAATTGGCCATTCGCAGCGATCTTGTCGGCCGGCGTCCGGGCACTCAACAAGGCGGCGCGGGCATTGGCGACGTCTCCGAACACCTTCACCTCCTGCGCCGCATACCCTTTCACGGTTGCCACGAGGTTCGGAATCAGGTCCGCGCGCCGCTGGAGCACCACATCTACCTGCGCCCATGCCTGTTTGATAGCTTCATTTTTGCGGACCATTTCGTTTCGGCTGCCGATGTAAGATCCTCCAATAATAAGGATAATCAGCGCCAGTAATCCCAGCACAGCCAGCAGTATCTTCATGACGTTCCTCCTCTAAATTCAGCAGGTGTAGCGCGGACCTGTTTTGTAGGTGCGCGGTTCGTCTTCCCATGGGCAAGGAAAAGCCGCGGACCTACAAAACAGGTCCGCGCTACCCTTCGTTTTCATCCTTTTGCCGGTGGCGCAGCCAGCCGGCGGTCGATCTCCTCCGCGACCCTGGCGACCCTGTCCAGGTATGCGTCGAATGTCGTTTGGACATCCACATCACGTCCACGCTTGCGCCCTTCACGAACTTCGAAGATGGTGTGAAAGGGAGAGGGATCAAACCCCAGCACGGATCCCAGGCGGTCCATTGTGCCTCTCTTGGTCGGCGGTGGATCCTCCCCCAGAGCAATCAAGGCATGCCGGAACAGTGCGGCAAACGTCGAAATGGATGAAGTCATCAGCTCCAGGGTCTTCCGGGAGTCGGTGGGATGCATCACGTAGTGCTGCCGCAAGCGCAACGTATTGCTGCGCAGCTCCCTTTCCACGTGCAGGCGGTGAAGATCTATGGGGATATGGAGCGAGGCAACTACATCCTCGCCATAGAGAATTCGGCGTGCCGCTTTGATGTCCAGCAGTTCAATGGCAAAAATGTCAGCGGAATGGTGAAGCTCGTTGAGAGTGAAGAATAGGGGCGCGGGGTGTTTCTTCTTGGCCCACCAGGCCCAAGCAGGGTGCAACTTGCTCAAATCGTCCCTGCCAAGACTCTGCATGATGCAGAGGACATTCAAGTCGGAGTGCCCCGGGTAGAACTCTTCCGTAACCGCGGAACCGTAAAGTATTACGGACAGCAGGTTGCTTCCCGCGGCCGTCTTCAATCTGGTTACCAGTTCTGTCAGGTGCTGCTCTGCCCTCATGGCTCCCGCCCCCTTATTGCGCGTCTATACTCCGATTGCGGAACTTCTTGTCGGGGCGCCAAGATTTCTCCTCGCGCCGGTAGTGCCTCCGTGTCCTCAAAGAAGAGCCGAAACACGGAGGTCACCGAGATCCTCCGTGCCCTCTGTGTTAAGGTTTCGGGGCTCGGAGGACACAGAGAATCAGATCAGCAATCGGCAATCGACAATCGCCAATTCCGTCTGCTACCAGCCTCCCCCGGCTCCACCCCCACCCGAGGAACCTCCTCCAAAACCCCCGAAGCCTCCGCCTCCCCCAAAACCGCCTCCACCCCAACCGCCCCCTCGACCTCCTCTGCCTAGGAACAAGAGCCAGAATAAGAGGGGCGTCCCGAAGAGGAAGAGAAGGAAAAGCAGAATGCCCTGCCCGACTGTCAGGTGCAATTCCTGCCCCTCGCCCTCGGGGGCGGGAGGAGTGGCCCCACGGAAGCCGGCCAAGCTATCCAGGGAGATGTGGCTGTCCTGCGCAATCACCTCCGCGATCTGGCTCACCATTTGCACGACGGCCCCGTTGTAGTCGCCCTGGCGCAACAAGGGAACCATGTCGCGTCCGAACCCGCCCACCTTGCCGTCAGGGAGGATGGGTTCGAGGCCGTAGCCAACCTCGGTCCAGTACTTGTGATCATCGGCAGCAATCAGGACCATCACGCCACGGTCGGTTCCCTTGTACCCGACGCCCCACTTCTGAAAAAGGTGATTCGCGAAGTCCTCCACCGCGTCGCCTTCCAAGGACTTGATAGTGACCACCGCGATCTGGGCCTTGGCTTTTTGATCGACCTCCGTACTCACCTCGGTAAGTTTCTGCACCGTCGTGGCGCTGAGCACGCCGGCAAAATCGTTGACATACCCCTGCGGGTTGAGCTTTTTCCATTGTTCCGCGTGGACAGTCGCAACGGGAATGACGCCCAGAAGTAAGATGAACAGCCGAAGTGGGCAGCAACGGGAGCGCAGTCGGAAGTGGCTGGGTAACGATCGCATTATTTTCCCTAATCAGGCTTTCTTCAGCGACTCGTTGACGGCTTTCGTCAGGTCTTTGTCAAAGGCGTCGACGTCGGTGCTCAGTTCCTTCTCGAACTGCTTCACCGCGTGCTTGGTAGCGTTGGCCAGAGCCTCTTGCAGCCTCGACCGCCCGATCACGATCAGGGCCGTCGTGCTCGCCTGAAGCGTGTCCCCGATCTCCTTCAGATCAGAACGCGACATCCCTCCCCAAAGGTGCCCAATCAGAGATCCCGCACCGGCGCCCGCCGCGAGTTCCCACACCAAGTACGGCGGGAAGAATATGCCGACCAGCGCCCCCACCGCCAGGCCACCCCATGCTCCGTACTGCGTCGGCATCTCGGTCTTGTGAATCGTCACCTTACCGGTCGCGTCTTTGCTGATAATCGCCGCATCATACACGCCGATTACGCCGTCAAAATAGAGCTGCTTCACCGCCGCATAGTCTGCCTTCGCGTCGTCGAGATTCGCATAAGCTGCGACGTAGACAACAACCGTTTTGTTCGTCTTGTCTGCCATAAGTCCTCCTTTGGACTAACTACCCACTGATTCGATCGCGAGTTTTCGTCACGCCTGTGACTTTCCTCCTCGATCTCTCCACATGGTTAGGCAATACGGAGGCCAAACCTAAGTTCTTGAAGACACGTCGAAATACGAACCATCAGGTCGCGATCTCTTCGCGAATTCGCGAACTTCGCTAAAGATTATGCGGGGTGATTGTCAGCGGGGGGGGCAGTAGCTAGCTGATTGACGCCTGGAATCAATACGAGCAAACCAACACTGCCCACTACGGCAAAGGCTGCGCCGTAATAGAACACGGCCGCATGGCCCATCCGGTCCCAAAGCAACCCAGCGACGAGGTTTGCCACCAATCCCAGTAAACCAACGGTCGTGCTGTACCAGCCAACTCCACTGGCGCGCAGGTGCTCCGGTACAAGGTCCGCGGCAAATGCCTTGCCAACGGCGCGAAATATTCCCTGAAATGATCCATAGAAGACAAACAAGGCTGCGATGAGAACTACGCTTTGCGCGCGCGCAAACCCGAGATAGGCGATGAAGAAGATGATGAATGAACCGAGAAGGACGCTTCTCCTGCCCCATGTGTCGGATAGAGAACCCGCCGGATAAGAAGCCAGCGCGGCCACCAGATTGAAACCCGCATAAATCAATATGGTCACCTCGAGGGAAGCGCCAATGCCCTTGGTTTGCAGGATCAGAAATGAGGTGCTGGAATTGCCGATCCCGAACAATCCTATCACCAGCAGGTATTTCCAATACAATTTCGGAAATTGTCGCAGATTGACATCGATCTTGGACTTTGCGGTCACCGGCACGGGCTGTTCCTGGACCAGCAGGATCATGAAAACTGCGAAAAGACCGGGAATGATGGCCAGATAAAAAATCCAACGGATGCCGAGATGAAACGACATCAAAAGAACAACGGCGAGCAACGGCCCCAAGAAAGCGCCTAGATTATCGCCAATACCCTCCAGGCCAAACGCTCGCCCTCTGTTTTCCTCAGCCACCGAAGATGCGATGAGCGCATCGCGCGGAGCCGAGCGGAATCCGGCGCCAAGTCGGTCCAAAAACCGTGCCCCCAACACGCCTTGCCATATCTTGGCAAAACCGATCAGCGGTTTGGATATCGCCGATAGTAAGTATCCGGCCAGCGCAAGGGATTTCCTTTTTTGAAGCTTATCCGAGAGCCAACCCGAGACGCCCTGAACGATATTCTGTGTTGCCTGCGCAATGCCCTCCACCAGGCCGACGACGCTGCCGCTTGCATGCAGTGTTTGCGTGAGCAAGACCGGCAAGACCGGATAAAGCATCTCCGTCGAGATATCGGCAAACATGCTGGTTAATGCCAGAAGAAGGGTATTCCTTGACACTCCAGCGAAGTGGCGCGTTCGTGTTACCGATTCAACCATGGATCCGGGATTTGTTTGAGGCAAAGTAACCCTACAGCTTGCTTCTCCCTATTTCTGTTGAGTCGGAGTCGCGTGGCCCTTCAGGGTCGTGACGACTTGTCCTAGCGCGTCGTTGAACTTGGCCAGGTCTGTCTCGATCTCAGCCTTGACCTTTGTGTCCGCCGAGGTCTTCAGCGCTTGCACCTTTTTCTCGATCTCTTGTCCCTTATTCTTGAGACTAGCGATTGTATCGATCACCGCTTGTGATGCTTTTCCTTTGGCAAGAGCTTCGATCTCCTTTATCTGCGATTTGCTTTTCGCCAACTGCGCTTTGGCGTTCTCTTCGAATGTCTTATCTGCCACGATCGTTCTCCTTTCCGTCTCGTTCCAATCGATTTGAGGTTTCGTCACGCGGTGACGTTCCTCCTCGATGCTCATCTACCGTCGAGCAATCCGACGCCCAAATCTAAGCTCTTGAAAACACTTCAACAGACAAGCTATAAGATCGCAGTCTCTTCGCGAATTCGCGAATTTCGTTAAGAAAATTCTCGGCCAAATGCGAATGAGGACGTGTCTGGCTTCGCTACCCATGCTCGGTAATAGGGGGAGTTCATGCAACAGCAGGCTGACGAAGAAAGGGGAAGCGGTTAACAGTGCAGGCATCCAGATCAGCCCTGAGCTCCAATTCGGGTTGACCTGACGGAAGTGTTCGCCAAGGGAACAGACGATCAGGCCAGCGATAATGAACCAGCTATTTGTGGACTCCCGGCGGATCACGGCTTTCCTTCAAACTAACCCTGGCATCATTCGCTTTCTACGGTTACGATATCGCCGTCCACAAATTCTGTAGTAAACGGGATGACGCTCATGCCGTTTCTTTTGGTGGTCCGCCAGAACAAGTGGTACTTCGAAGTCGCAACGTCGCGTACGGTTGTTTCCTCACTTATTTGCACAATGGACCGCACTTTGTCGGAACCGATCAGAGTTACGTTTATCATCTTAGCTCCTTAGTGTGGCGCAGCCGCGAAGACAAGAACACTCCGGCGCATTGGGCAATTCATGGCTTCACCTGCATGAGGGGCTGATCGGAGCAGGCCGTCGAGGAGTTCTGCGCCGAGAAATATTCCAGCCACATGATTCGCAGCACAGCGACGATTGGTACCGCGAGGTACACGCCCGCAATGCCTCCCACTTGGCCTCCCACCATGAGCGCAAATACGACGGTAAGGGGCTTCAGTTCCAGGTTTTTGCTCATGATACGAGGCGAGATCACATAATCCTGCGCTAGCCGCCACGCAACCAGCAATCCCGCCATCCAGATCCAGTGGGCGTGGGTCAGGAAACCGACCGTCAGAATAGTCAGGGCGCAAGCGACCCATCCCACGGCTGGAAGGAACTCCAGAGCTGCTCCCAGAAGGCCCAGCGTGATGGCATAGGGGAATCTCAGGACTAGCATAGAAACGCTATAGAAGACGAAGGAGAGGCCCGCCAGGGCGAGTTGGGCGCGAATGTATTGGGCAAGCATCGTATCAACGCGCCGTAGGACTCGCGTGACTGCTGTGCGCTCCCCCCGCCGCTCACAAGCTTGGATAATCGCCTCCGCCATCTGCCGTCCATCAAGCAAGATGAATACGCCCAAGACGGGAACGGAGAAAAGCCAGATCGCGCTGGCGGCGACATACGCTGCGGACGCCGCAGCACGTTCGGAAACATGGTCAAGAAAGGCACGGTGACGAGCCAGCAGTTCCTGTATCCGTCGTTGCTGAGCGGCGCTCAAGCCATGTTTGCCTCCCGGACCGGCAGGAGCCTTTCCGCTGGAAAGATCTTCCAAGATCTCGGGCAGCGCCGCATTCAGGCTCTTTATTTGCGCCACAACGTGTGGACCCAACTTGTACGCCACGCTGCCCAGCACAAGTGTGATGAACAGGCACACCTGTGCAATCGCCCAAGTGCGGTTCTTCCGGCCCAGCCGCGAATGCTGTTGCACCAAGGTGACCGCGGGTTCGAGCAAGTAAGCAAAGAGCACGGACAGCACCAAAATGAGGAAAGCACTACGCGCCAGGTAGAGGATCGCCGCCGCGCCCACGAAGAGCGCCACGGTGGTGACTACATTCCCGGCACGATCGTCGAGTGAGAACATGCTGCTCCAGTATTCATAACGGCCATGCGCGCTATTCAGCGGGTTACAGGCCCCGTGCCCATTGGACGATAGACAACCCCGTGGTTTACGCATCGGGCAAGCTGTGAATGGCGCCGGCGAAAGCCGTCAGGGCCCCACCGTCAAAAATGAGGTCGACGCCAATCACGATACCAATGAAAAAGGTGCTAGCCACAGGATAAATGGCCAAAACGTAGACGCCGAGAGCGATGGCGACTAGTCCCGAAAAAAGCGTCCACCCCCACCAGGGGAACTTAATAACACTCGCCGCGGCTGTGCGGAACACCCCTCCCACGATGAGGAGTATAGCGATAACCATGGTCACTCCTTCCGCGCCTGCGTTCGGGTGACGGATCAGGAGGTATCCGACCCCACCACGAATGAGCGCGTTCAGCAGGTACAGGAAGAATATGGGCCAGGCGATGGTGAGGAACGAATTTACGAGCCAAAACACGCCGCTTATTATAAGAATCCAGCCCAATACCAGAATTGAAAAAGCGGTGGCGGTCTGCGCTTTGACGATACAGAGGGCTCCAAGAATCATCAACAGGATGCCTATCACGAGGAACCAGCCCCATGATTTTCTAACTTCCGCTATCTCAGCCCTGAACAAATCAGAAATTGTCGTCATTGTCCTACTCCTTTCGCGAACTGCATGTTGTTATGTATCTTGTTGTTGCGGTCGACTCGAGCCACATAGTACCGCCTTGCCCGCCTCAGTGCAAGAACACCTCCGCGGTGTTCTTCGGAACCGAGAGCGGCTTCGCCGACTTTGGATCAGAGCTGAACTTCGCAAAGACCGCTGGATTTTCGCGGAAATGCCGCTCCAGTGCATTGACGCGATTTTGATTGTTGGGATGGTCCGACAAAAGCTGTGGTACATCACCCGTGTTCGCATTCTGGAAATCTTGAAAGAGCCACACCAATCCCCACGGGTTGTATCCCGCTGACGCGCAAACGTCGGAGCCGGTCAGGTCCGCTCGGGACTCATCTTCGCGCGAGTAGCTGAGGGAATGGAGCTTCCCGAGCAGGGCGATCCCCAGCATTTGATGAAGATCGGCGCCCAGAAGCACGGCAGCTCCGATTTCCCGCGCCGCGATTCTTTCCTGCTTCTCCATCAACGTCATGGTGTCGTGATGGATCGTGTGGGAGACCTCGTGACACAGCGTTCCGACGAGCTCGTCATTATTCTTTACGAAATACAGGAGCGAATCGACGACGTACACGTTGCCGCCCGGAGCTGCGAACGCGTTCGGTTGAGGTTCATGAACCAGATAGGACTTGAACGGATGGTTGTATCGCGGCTGCGCCGCTCGGGTAATGGCGTCGGCAATCGGTCTCAATTGGTCGTAGAGAGGAGAAGATTCGACGATTCCGCCTTTGGCCTTCAGTTCGTCGAAGACCATCTGGCCCATCTGCAGTTCCTCGTCCTGATTACCTCCTTGAGCCGTTAATGAGCTTCTTGCGCTCCCAACCGTCGCGAGACACACCAGCGCAATGGTGGCATACAAGAGCGCCTTTCGACGTAGTTCAAATATATTCATGGTCCATCTCCGCCCGAGCAGCACTGGCCTCCGTGGCGCGCTGCCGATGAAACATGCACTTAGCCCAGCGCGCCTGGAGTGTCAATAGTGCGTCGGCTGCTAAACGTGTTTCTCCGACGCCTTGGCCTTCAAAGCAGCGGCCTTGGCCTTAAGGATCTCGACCTTGGCCTTTGCCTGGGCCTCCGCAGCCTGGCGCCGCTGCTTGGATTTCTCCAACTGCGCCTGTATCTTGGAGTCGAGCTGGTTGATCTTCTCCTGGAGCTTTGCTTTCTGGTCGGCGTGAGCCTTGGCGTGCTCCGCCTTCATTTGCGCGAGGTCGGCCTTCATGGCGGCGATATCCTCGTCGTCAACCGCCTGCTTCACTTCTGACAGCGCCCGCCGGAATACCTTTCCACCGATCGCTTCCATGCGGGTGTCCACCGGAGTCGTCCAGTCTTCCTGAATCTCTGCGACCACTGCGAACTTATTCGGTTGCAGTTGCTGTCTCACGTCATCAACGAAGTCTTCACCAATCCTGGCGTTGTTCAGGTCCAACGTGCCGCCGGTTACTAACCCCACAGCAGCGCCAACCGCGAAACCGACCGGCCCACCGAGAAGACCGATGAGGCTTCCCAAGGACGTCCCGATGAGAGTCCCAAGCGGTCCCGGGTCATCACTTTGCTTCACCGTTGTCGTGCCATCTGCATTCCTGCCAACCACGGCGTAGGCGTACACCACAATGCTGCCCTCGCTTTCCAATTGATGAAGCGCCTTCTTTCCTTCGTACGCTTTTGGTTCCGTATCAAAAACAACCACCAGCATTCTGTCCATGGCTTTGCTCCTTTTCATTTGTTCCCCTCTTCGTAGCGGGTCTTGGGCTTCATCATTGCAATGCAGGTGCCAACTGCTAAGTCTGTCAAAACGCTCGGATTTCGGCATTACAGAGTCGCAATCTCTTCGCGAATTCGCGAAGTTCGCGAAAATCTATGTTGGATTTTTGAGGGGAACGTCTTTCAGCTAGTGCCGTTCCAACTTCTGGGGACTCATCCGAGTAAGCTCGATGACGGGCTGACGTGCGTGCAGGATACCGGGGTAAAACATAGCCTCATTAAGTTGAAACGGCGTTAGATGGGTGCCCCGCATAGATCCAAGCGCGCGAATCTAGCTTTCGCTCTCCTGAACCTACTTAGGTTCGGAGGCGGGCGGGAAACTTTTCAGGGTCCTGGCCATGAGATCATCGACTTTCTTTTTCAGATCCTTTCGAGTTTTCTGAGGATACTGAATCTTCTCCGAGGCACGCGCCGTCCAAACGGGCTTCCCCGAATCAACATCCGTCACGGTGAGCTTCAATTTGGCCAGTGCGTAAATCCACCCGGCAGAGGGAACGCCGTCGGGACCGATCGAGCCAAAAATGGGGTCAAGCGGCACTCCGTTGACCCTTTGGGGTTCCACCGAGATGTCGGCCTCGGAGAGAGAGCCCGCTTCATAGGTGATGATGAAGTCCGGATGATTTGCGTCAAGAACAAAGCCCTTCGCCTGCAAATGACGATTGAGCGATTCCAGCAGGACTTTGTCAATGTGGGCTTGGACCTCCGGCGTCTGATGCGTAAGGAGATAGTTCTTACCGATGGAATAACGCTTGTAGCGTGTGAAATCATTCGACTTGTCGTAGTCAGACTTAATCTTGATTTTCCGGGCAGAGACGGGTGCGGCAGCGAGCAGGAGCACCACCCCGCCGAGCACCAAGCATCGAATGCCTGTTCTCATTCTTATATGTGGACTACCAGGACCGGGCAAGGCCCTAACTGAACCACCCGGTAGGTTGTCGAACCAAACACCGCCAGATCCAAGGCATGCCGCCCTCGCACACCCATGATGACCAAGTCGGTCCGAGACTCTAATGCAAACTCAATAATCTGCTGATAGGCCTTGCCGATTCGTACTACTGCCTTCGTCATGCAGTTCTTGCGCGTTTCAGGGGAAATCCGTTTCTCCAGGCTCTCTATCACTTTCGCTATTTCATTTTCAATATCGGCTGAATCCGAGACACCCTCCAACACTTGGAGCAAGGTGAGTTCGGCCTTGTACTCTGCTGCGAGGGAGACAGCATGGACAAAAGCCTGCTCTGAATTATCGGAAAAGTCTGTGCAGTAGAGTATCCGGTGTAGCTGGACAAGGTCCGGCTCTCCTCCCGGGGGGGCAAAGGCGTGGGCCGGCTTGCGCACGGCCAACACTGGACAGCGGGCTTTTCGTAATACTTTTTCTGTAACTGATCCCAGCGTCAGATGGTCAAGCCCTCGCAGACCGTGGGTTCCCATTACGATCAGATTGACTGCCTCCACTTCGGCCGACCTGAGGATCAAGTCTGTCGCTACCCCATCTTGCACGTTGCAGCGGGGTTGTATCCCGCGCCGACTATGTTTCTTTGCAAACTCCTGAAGCTGCTGCTCGGCATCGGCGCGAAGTTTCCGGCAGATCTCGTTGTAGGCGTCTGGAAAAGCATGGTAAGGATAGAAGGGGGTCAGCGAATCTATCACGTGCTGCAAGAACAGAGTGGCCTTGTAATGCCAAGCCAGCGACTGCGCATAGTCATAGGCCGTCACCGAAAATTCTGAGAAATCAATGGGACAAAGGATGCGCTCAATTTGCTGCATTGGCTTTTCACCTCCCCTTCTATCTCGGTCACCTCAAAGAGGGTCGCCGGCTCTGCACGTGGCTATCCCGAATCATAGGATCGGAACTAGCTACCAAAATGCGTGATCGGTAAGCCATACTCGCCCCCCTTTTCAAGCACCGTGCATACAGGGCGTTCCATTGACCGACAACGCCCTTGTGCCGCGCATCACGAACGGCTGATCGTGAGAAAGTGTGCGAAGCGTCCTGTTGAATTTCGCCCGACGTGCGCCGCAGGCGTTTAATTCCCCATTTGATCGTGAGAAGCAAGATGCAGAGCCCGAACGGGAGAGTGCTTAGGGTAAACATCAGGATCACGCACGCCGCGCATTCGCGAATGGTATACATAAAGTATTTGGTCGTCTCTTCCTAGCAGTTCTTCAACTTGGTTGAAGCAATCCAAGCGCCAATTGGTAAGCCCTTCAAAACGCTTGGGCTCGCGCATCACCGAGGCGAAATCTTCTTCGCGAATTCACGAAGTTCGCGAAAACGTATGTTGAATTCTTGAGGGAAGCACACTTCAGGCTAGAAGGCCTTGAAGCGGTACTTATTGATATTCATCGCTCTGATCTTCTATTCCAGAGTAGATGGAGGAATTCCGAGCTTGGCTGCCGCACCCGAACCAGCCCGCAAACTGGCTATCACATCCTACAGGGCCGCACCGGGAACGTGGGCAGGCCGATAGGTTAGGGTGAATCCTTGCGTGGCTCCAGGCTGGCTGTGGTGGAAACGGTAAGGGATGCCAGGAGCTTCTGGATCGCGCGATCCATTGCGTGACTCATTTCGGCCACAACTGCAGGTACGGTTCGCTTGTCTACCTCAGCGATCTCGGACGCGGCGTTGGCCCAGACTGTTTTACCGGAGCAAAGCTCTGTCATCTGCGCGGAAAGCGCGACCTCGACTCTGACCCCGCCTTCGTAGTCCACCTCCTCGAGCTTTTCCAGTCGTCCGCTCAGGATGAAATCCACATCGGCACGCCCGTCATAGATCTTCACCTCAGCGAATTTGCCGCTCTCACGGAGCCGGTCCGCGATCGCGTTCACCAATTTGCGAGACCTTCGTTAGGGAAAAATGCCGCGACCTTTCGCGGACACCGTATTTCCAGGGGCTATTGGGCTTTGAAGCTGTACTTATTAATATTCATCGCTCGGATCTTCGATTCCAGAGTGGAGGGGGGAAGGCCGAGCTTGGCAGCCGCACCCGACGGTCCTGAGACTCGGCCTCGCGTCTCGGCCAAGGCGGCGCCAATCATTTCGCGCTCCTCCATCACAGACCTTCTGGAGCGCGGCTGTCTTGCCGGTTTGGTTGGGAAGCATTCGCTAGGGAGGCAGCTCTGCTTGACCCAAAGGTCCCCCTTTTTGTAGAGAACCACAGCCCGTTCGATAACATTTTGCAGCTCCCGGATGTTTCCGGGCCAGGGATATCGAGTCAGCGCCTCCATCGTTTCGGAAGAAATCGCATCAATGGTTTTGTTCATCTGCCGGGCGAATTGCTGGACGAAATGCCGCACGAGCAGGGGAATGTCTTCCCGGCGTTCGCGCAAGGGAGGAATGGAAATCGGGAAGACATTCAGCCGGTAATAGAGATCCAGGCGAAACTGCTTCTCCACGATCATTTCTTCTAGGGCGCGATGGGTTGCGGCCACAACTCGAACGTCAACTTTCTTCGTCCGCGTACTGCCCAACCGCTCGAATTCTCGCTCCTGCAAGACGCGCAGCAGTTTCGGTTGGATTTCCAAAGGGATGTCGCCGACCTCATCCAAGAACAGCGTGCCCTGGTCTGCGACTTCGAGCCGCCCGGCCCTTTGAGTGATTGCGCCGGTGAAGGCGCCGCGCTCGTGGCCAAACAGCTCACTCTCTAGCAAGCCGCTGGGGACAGCGGCGCAGTTGAGCTTGACAAATCCTCGTTGCTTGCGTGGGCTGCGATTGTGAATAGCGCGCGCGATAAGTTCCTTGCCGGTGCCTGTCTCTCCCAACAGTAGTACTGTCGAATCGCTTGCCGCCACCATTTCGACGAGTTGCAGCACCTCCCGGAGGGCTGGACTCTGTCCCACGATCCCTTCAAAGTTCGCCTCACTGCGAATTTCTTGATGACGAGCGATACCCTGGCGGATCGCATTCAATAGATCTTCGCCGTCACAGGGCTTTGTCAAAAACTCCAGTGCGCCTGCTTTGATTGCTCGCACGCTCATGGGAATGTCGCCGTGGCCGGTCAGGAAAATGATCGGGAGTTGAACGTTCGCCTTGGCAAGCTGTTGTTGAAGATCGAGTCCGCTTAGCCCCGGGAGCTGCACATCCAATACCAAACAGCTCGGCACTTCAGCTTGCAGGCCGGCTAAACACTCCTGCGCCGACGCAAACGTTTTCGCCCTGAATCCTGCGGAGCGAATCAGACTTCCCACCGATTCACGCACTGAGACATCATCATCCACCAGATAGATAGGAGCGCCTCTGTCACTCATGCGAGCACCTGCTTCCTATTGTCGAAGAGTTTTGCGAGGAAAGCCTCGCTGCACCCTCTTTAATCAACCCCGCAATGACAGCATGTTTACGCATTTTGGAGTTATGATTATCCCTGGTTGTGCCGTTTCGAGCTCAGAGCCGTGTGCACCGCATTCAATACCGTATCCTCATTGAGCGGTTTAATCAGGTAATCCACCGCGCCGTTCCGGAAAGCTTGTGAGCGCACCCCTTCCTCAGATCCATGGGCGGTGATGAAGATAACGGGTATTTCACAATGACTGGCCACCAGGTGACGGTGAAGGTCGATACCATTCATCCCCGGCATCCGCACATCCAGTAACAGGCAGTCGGTATCGCACAGGTGATCCGAATTCAAGAACTCTTCGGCCGAAGCAAATACCTTCACGGCCAATCCGACAGATCTGATTAAACCGTCCAGGGATTCACGGACGGACTCATCGTCATCAACCACGGAAATAAGAGGAACATTCGCCATAGAGGTTCATTTAGCACCGTTGCAGGTGACGATGTCTATCACACCTTGGTATTAGGTTCCTCTGAGGGGAGGAGGGCGGCCCGGACCTACAATTTCTTCACGCGCCGTATCCCCAGGCTCTCCGACATTCTCACCAAGTCCGCCAAAGAGTCGGCCCGCATCTTGCGCATAACCTGGCCGCGCTGAATTTTAACCGTAATCACGCTAGTCCCCAGTTCACCGGCCACTTGTTTATTCAGCAGCCCGGAGACCACCAGCTCCATAACCTCTCGTTCGCGCGGCGTTAACGATTCATACCGGCCGCGCAACTCGCGCATCTCCGCCCGATGCCGGCGTGCAGCCCGATCGCGTTTTATCGCCTGTTGAATCGCGTCCAACAGGTCCCGATCCGTAAACGGCTTGGTAAGAAACTCCAGCGCACCCGCTTTCATCGCCTGCACCGCCGCCGGAACGTTGCCATGGCCGGTAATAAAAATAATCGGAATCTCAAGCTTGGCCTCGGCCATCCGCTTCTGAAGGTCGAGTCCGCTCAGACCGGGCAGCCGAACGTCCAACACCAGGCAGCTTGGCAAATCGGTCCTCTGGCGAGCCAAAAACTCCTGCGCCGAGGCAAAGGTCTCGACCTTCAATCCCGCCGACCGAATCAGACTTCCCAAAGCCTCGCGAACAGACAGGTCGTCGTCCACGACCAAGACGATTGCGTCAGGCTCCGGCAAAAGGGCCTCCTAGTGGTATTTCGGAACAGTAAACTGAACGCTCATGCCTGGCCCGTCATTCGCCGCCGCCCATAGCTTGCCCCCGTGATGCTGGATAATGGAGCGACTAATCGAGAGCCCCATGCCCATGCCCCCGTGCTTGGTGGTGTAGAAAGCATCAAAAATCCGTTCCATGCTCTGAGGGTCAAGACCAATTCCCGAATCTTGGACGGTAACCCGCACCTGGTCGGCATCATCGTTTTGCGTTCGGACGATCAGCTCTCGCGGCCGCTCTTCCACACTGCTCATGGCTTCGATCCCGTTCGTGACCAGATTAAGGACCACCTGCTGAAGCTGCACTCGATCGGCCAACACCGGGGAGAGAGCATCCGCCAATTCGACCCGCAGTATCGCATTGTTCCTGCGGACTTCGTCCTGGGCAAAAGCCACGACCTCCCGAATGGCCTCGTTCATATCCAGCCGTTCCTTGGCGGCGGCTGTTTTCGTCGCCAGAGCCCGAATCCGGGCGATCACGTCTCCCGCCCGCTTCCCGTCGCGGACGATACGCCGGACCGCTTCCCGGGCTTCGTCAAGATTGGGCGAATCTCCCGCCAGCCACCGCAAGCAGGCATTGCCGTTGACCACTACGCCCGAAAGCGGCTGGTTGACCTCGTGTGCTATGGAGGCGGCCAGTTCCCCCATCATGCTTACGCGGTTGATGCGCGCGAGATCTGCCTCGAGTTGGCGCAGCCTCTCGCGCTCTTGTTCGGCGCGCTTTCGTTCCGTCATATCGATCAAGGTACCCACCAGTTCAACGACGTCTCCCGCATCATTCATGACAGGGTGCCGGATCACCTGAAGATGTTTGACCGTTCCGCTGAGCAGCACGATCCTGAACTCGCTCGAGGTATCAACTTTTTCGCGGAGCGACTTCTCAAAGCTCTCGTTCACCCTGTCCCAATCCTCCGGGTGGATATGTCGGGAAATCACTTCCCTGTTCGGTAGACCCTCTCGTGCATCCATTTCAAAAATTCGGAAGTTTTCCTCCGAAACGTAGATATACTTGTTGCTGGCCAAATCGAAAGCCCAGCTGCCTGTGTGACTCAGCCGCTGCCCTTCCGCCAGATAAGCCTCACTCTGCCGCAGAGCTGCCTCGGCACGCTTGCGCTCGGTGATGTCGCGGGCGATCGTCGCGGCGCCAAACACGCGACCGGCGGCGTCCTTCATGGGGGAGATAATGACTGACACATCGATTCGCCGGCCATCTTTCCCCACCCGAACGGTTTCGAGCTCCTGAATCGGCTCTCCCTGTTTGAGGCGGTCGCTACTCACGAATTCTTGGGCACGGTCGGGTGGAATCACCGTTGTGATCGGCTGGCCAATCGCCTCCTGGGCCGTATACCCATAGAGCCTCTCCGCGCCTCGGTTCCAGGATTGAATGATCCCCTCCGTGGATCTTCCGATAATCGCGTCGTCGGAGGACTCCACGATGGAGGCGAGGTAGGCGCGCGCTTCCTCGGCCCGCAAACGGTCACTCATGTCCCGGGCTACCTTCAGCAGGAAGCGACGACCTCCATGCCAATACTGGCTGGTGTGTACTTCCACAGGGAACAGCGTCCCGTCCTTTCGCCGATGCCAGTGCGTGTCGATCACGGTCTCACCCGCTGCCGTCCGCTCCGCGATCGATTCCGTGGCCGCTCGATCCTCGTTCCGGTCGAAGGCAAGCGCCGTCGTCCCAATCAGTTCCTGCCGCGTATAACCAAGGCTCTCGCAGGCCTGCCGGTTCACATCAACGATGGTCCCTTGCTCGAAGTCGTAGATGAAGAGGGCGTCCGCCACGTGGTCCACAAACGTGCGGAAGCGCGTCTCGCCCTCGCGCAGTGCTTCCTCCGCCTGTTTGCGTTCCGTGATATCCACCGACGTGCCCGCCAATTTAACGACGTCTCCCGCGCCATTTAGGACAGGGTGGCGGATGGTGTGAACATGTTTGGCCGTTCCGTCGGGCAGCACGATCCTGTACTCGTCGGAGGAATCTACTTTTTCGCGAAGCGACTTCTCAAAGCTCGCTCTCATCTTGTCCCGATCCTCCGGGTGGGTTCGTCGGAAAACTGCTTCCCGTGACGGCAAACCCTCTTGCGGATCAAATCCCCAAATTCTAAAGTCCTCCTCCGAAACGTAGACATATTTGTCGCTGGCCAGGTCCAAAGCCCAACTACCCGTGTGGGTCAGCCTCTGCGATTCCGCTAAATAAGCCTCACTCTGCCGCAGACCCTGCTCTGCCCGTTCGCGTGCGGCCCTGGAACGCAGGGTGACGATGCCGAACGCCAAGTCGGCGGCCAGTTCCTCAAGCAGCCGAATCTCTTCCGAGGTAAAAGCGTTGGGCTGTGCGGAATAAATGCTAAGGCTGCCGAAGGCGCTCGCGTGTTCGTCCTTGAGCGGCAGGGCGATGCCGGAAAGAAAACCGCGCTGCAAAGCGCTCTCCCGCCAGGGCGCCAGTCGAGGATCCGTTGCGAAATCCTGAATGCAGCAAGTGTTTCCGCTGCGGATGGCTGTTCCGGTGGGGCTCCACCCACGCTCCGTGTCCGCCCAAGTGATGCCGAGGTTTGCGAGATATCCCTCCTCGGCCCCGGTCCACGCCGCAGGGCGCACGCTTTTGGCCGCGTCGTGTTCGGCATAAGCCACCCACGCCATGCGGTAGCCAGCCTCCTCGCAGACGATCCGGCAGATTTCTTCGAGCAAGCTCTGCTCGTCAGTGGCGCGCAGGAGGCTCTGGTTGCAGTTGCTGATCGCTCGCAGTTCGCGATTCAAGCGACGCAACGCCTCCTCCGCCCGCTTGCGCTCCGTGATATCGTTGTTGGTTTCCAGGATGGCAACCGGCGCACCTCGCTCGCCGCGCTGCAAAGACCATCGGCTCGCCACCACTACCTGGGTTTCGTCCTTTTTGGTATGCACGAGCTCGCCTTCCCAGCGGCCTGTACGTATCACTTCCGCTTTGATTTGCTCCAGCGGCGCCGGGAAGACGGTCTTCAGCAGGTCGTGAACAACTCTGCCCACCGCTTGCTCGGCGGTCCAGCCGTACCGCTCCTCGGCGGCACGATTCCAGTACTTGATCACCCCCTCCATATCCGCTACAAAAATGGCGTCGTGCGTGAGATTGAGAAGATCTGCCTCCCCCCGCAAGGTTTCTTCGGCCCGCTTGCGATCCTCGATGTCGGTACTTGTGCCATACCACCGAAGGATGCGTCCCTGCTCGTCCCGCAGCGGGTTGAGACGGATTATGAACCAGCGGTAGTCCCCGTCTTTTCCGCGTATTCGCACTTCCGCATCCCATTGCACGCCGCGTGAAATCGCCTGCTGGCGTTCCCCCACTACTCTTTCCAGATCGTCGGGGTGAACGATCTTCGTCAGAGAGTCCTTCGCCAAACTGTCTTCCAGGGTTAGACCGCTGTATTCGAGTGCAACCTGATTCAAGTAAAGAAAACTTCCATCCGGCTCCAGGACGACGACATGCTGAGGAATGGCATCGATAAGCTGCCCAAGCTCCGCTTCGCTCTGCCGAGTCTTTTCTTCCGCCCGCCTGCGCTCGGCGATTTCCGCCTGCAACTGGTCGTTGGTCTGCTGGAGCTCGGCGGTCCGCTCTCTTACCCTCGACAACAGGCGGCTGATGATTAAGGCCGTACTCGAGAACGCAATCGTCGCGGCAATCTCCACGGGCTCGCTCATCCAAAGATGGTAAAGCGGTTGAGTAAAGAAGTAGACAAAGCATAAAGCGGCCACGGCGCAGGCAAAGGCCGTCGAAAGAAATCCAGCCCACAGGGAAATCAATACGACCAAAAGAAAGAAGAGGAGGGCGGCCATGGCAGGGCCGGCATGGAGACGAAAGCTGACAAAGGTCAACACTGCCAGCGCCAAGCTGGCCAATATGCATTCCCAGGCTGTGCGCCAGGATCCAGAGGTCTGTTTATCCTTCATCGAGCACCCCCGCCTTTACTGGCAGTGCGAGGCAGAAACTTACGCCGCGCGCCACTTTTCCACGATTCCCGCAACGTCTTCGGAATGAATTGCCACCGTCCATTTCCAGCCCGAGAGGTCCCCCAACGTAAGACCGACACAACTCAGCCAAGATCGATTGAAGTAATCAACGTCGCGGTTTGGCAGACCAGTGTGGATCAGGGCGGGAATCGAGTCAATGAGAAGCTGAAAGTTCATGGGCTCGGATTTGTGTCCTTGAGAGGGCATAGCGTGCATCATACACCAACAAGAGTTGGGTATCGAACAGATCGCAGATCAGTCGCAGAAGTTCCCGATTCGCTGCGAAGACTGTCGTTCGTGCTTGCATCTCTTGGCGCGGCGGGCAATCGAGTTGAACAGATTCTGGATACGATCAAACAGATCGCTGCCTCGGAGCAATTTCATGGGCGCAGCTTCCTTTGCCGGCTGCGTTATCGCCACTGACTGCTTTTTCACAGGCGCTGCTTCCTTTGCCGGCTGTGTTGTCGCCTCTGACTGCTTTTTCATAGGCGTTCTCCATTCGTGAAATGTTCCTGCTTGACTGTTGCGTTTGCCGTACGTCAACCATCCCGGCTACCCGTGACCTCGCGGACACCAGAGACCACATTCGCCACGGAACGGGCAGCTTTAGCTCCTTTTCATTGGGTCCTATCTTCCAAGCAGTTCTTCACCTTCGTCACAGCAATCCAAGCGCCAATGGTAAGCCCTTCAAAAAGCTCAGGCTCGCGCGTCGCAGAGTCCCAATCCCTCGGCGAATTCGCGAAGTTCATGAAAACCTGTGTAGTATTCTGAAGGGTGCGCGCTTCAGCTAGAAGGCCTTGAAGCGATACTTGTTCATATTCATCGCTCTGATCTTCGATTCCAGAGTGGATGGCGCAATACCGAGCCTGACTGCCGCACCCGACGGTCCCGACACTCGGCCTCGCGTTTCGGCCAAGGCAGCGCCAATCATCTTTCGCTCCTCCATGACGGACCTTCTGAAGAGCTGTGTTGCCGCTTCAGTTCGGAAGCATTCGCGAGAGAGCCAACTCTTCTTGACCGGGAGGTTCCCGCTTTCACAGACAACCACAGACCGTTCGATGACATTTTGCAGCTCACGGATGTTTCCGGGCCATGGATATCGACTCAGCGCCTCCATCGTTTCGGAAGAAATCGCATCAATGGTCTTGTTCATCCGCTGGGCGAATTGCTGGACGAAATGCCGAACGAGCAGC
>Ga0187874_10000647_pt1 | contig 40224 bp, 29 predicted proteins | sample June2016WEW_16_1_3_FD_132993 | JGI IMG/M metagenome (GOLD analysis project Ga0187874, IMG submission 132993) | Peatland microbial communities from SPRUCE experiment site at the Marcell Experimental Forest, Minnesota, USA - June2016WEW_16_150 | ecosystem: Environmental > Terrestrial > Soil >... | reverse complement strand
CAGGCACTGGAGACGAACCTGAAGCCCAGGCCCACGTATAGGGCGTCTGGCCTCCGGTAGCGGAAAGCGCCACCGTGTAACTTACGCCATTAGCGCCACTGGGCAAACTGGCCGGGGTAATCTGGATCAGCACCTCGGCTGCCAGATTTTGAATGCTGGTGCCGTTGGGATAGACAATGGGAAGGTTGGTGGTGCCGTCGAACGAGGCCCAAATGAAATCAAATTCACGAATGGCCGACTGGCCGGGGATCAACACATACAGGAAGGGCCCAATTACAAGATCAGGACTCGTATTCTCGTAAACCGGCCCCGCTTTTTCGTAAGTAAGCGTGGAAGGCGGATTGATGATTCCCGGTCCAGCCAGACCGGGATAGATGGTGCTCTGGTCGAAAGTGACGTTGCGTGCATAAGAGACTACTACGGGAAACACATTGGGACCGCTTACCATATCCGCCGCGCTGAAGAGAAAGTCCGGCGTGGTCACCACGCGCGAGAACGTCTCGTTTATAGACTGGCTGTTGGTGATAAAGACCATGGAGTAGGTGCTGGCGATGGGCTGGAAGAACTGGCCGAGCAACGAGTCGTAATTGGCGCGGACAAACTGCATTCGACCTATGCCCTGATACAAACCCGTGATGTTGGCCTGGCCCACCGTGCCTCCGCTGGCGCAAACGAGCGGCTCGGCGATATAGACATGGTTGGTGGCATAAGTCACCAGGCTTTCGGAAATGGAAAAGCCCTGCAAGTTGGTAGCGGCAATCAGCAGGTTGGTGGTCGCCACGACATTAGTCAATAACGTCTTGAGAATCACGTGCGGACCGCAGGGATTGGTCAGAATATAATAATCCCCCGACGGCACGTTGGTTAAGGTGATGGTTGTGAACGTAGTATTCGTGTATAAATGGCCAGCCGGCGCGCCAATCAGAGGACCAGTGGTAACCGTCATTATCCGGGCGCTGGTATTAGTGCGGAAGTTGTTGGTGGTGACGAAAATAACGTTGGCAAAAGTGTCGGTGTAGTTTGTCACCACCTCAGGAGTAAAGCCATTGGTCGCAATGCCCAACTGCATGGTGCCGGCTGGCGCTCCAATGACGGGGTTCGTGACGAAAACGATGTTCGGCACGAGAACGCCTGTAAAATTTGTTACGGAACTCGAAACGACCAGCCCTGGAAATAAAGTCATTAAGGTGGCCGGATTATTGGTTTGAGAGGACAACACCAGCGCGGTATAATCGGAGGTGTAAAGCACGAACGGCGCGCCCAGGTTTGTGCCACCAGAAGTGGAGCTGATTAAAAGGCTTCCCAGCGCCGTGTCTTCCCGGTTTATATTGTTGGTGGAAAGCAAATAGCGCAACCCCGCCACGTCGTCCCGGGTCAAACCCGTGTAAAACTGGCCCTCGCTTAAACCTTCTTCACCAAGGCCCCCCGCCACCGGGATGCTCCTGAATAAAGGATCCGGGGGTATTTCCAACGCATCGGCATCTGGTGGCGAGTAGGGAGTGGGGGCGCCGCAATTTTCGAAAATCCGGTATGTGTAAAGCTCGCCATTGACATAGGCCGAATATTGAATATTGGTCAGCGGGCTGGCGGTGATGTCAAAATTTCTTTGGACCACCTGATATTGCACACCGAAACCCGGTCCGGGGGATACACAAGAAGCGCCCGGAGGCAGGTAGCGATTATGCAAGCACCAGGTATAACGGACGGCATCTGCCAATCCCAATTGCTCCATCATATCAGCGAGGATTTCTGATTTGAGATCCCGTAGTAGAAATTGCTGCGCCGAATAATTTACACTCTCCGAATTCAAGGGAAATTCCGTGAGGCCGGCGCTATAACTGTCCACGCCATTGGTCAAGACACTGTTGAGCATGGCAAAGGCGCCATCCACGGCCACCATGCCGTTGGAACCGAAATAATCGAGAAAATTGGCGTTGGCAGCATAATACATGATGGGCGTGTTGCGACGGTATTCCTCCGCCAGATTCTTTGGCCCGGTTGGGAGAGGATCAATAAAATACGGCGGCGCGCCTGAAACGGGGAGTGGATTGTAACCGATTAGTGTCACCTGCCAGACATCCGGACCATTGGCCACCGGTCCCAGCAGCGAAAACGCCCAGGCATGGGGGAGACAAAACATCAACCCGGCCATCCAGAAAAATTTTTTAATCATTTGCCACATACAAATCTTACTGGCGCAGGAGCACGATGCGGTAGAAACCCGCCGAACCGCCCCCGACATAAATTGAATCACTCTCGCCCGCGGCAAAGCGCGGCGCGCCCAGATTGCTCCAGGAAGAAATCAAATTCGTCGTCACCTGCACCTGGTAGGTGAAGCCCGGCTGGGTGTTCCAATTGAGGAACAGACCCTGCGACGTCCTGGTCAATGCCGTCTGCAACCACGTGCTGGAATCCAGTGGATTGCCGCCGCTCAGGAAAATTTGCAGGAGCGTCGGCCCGCCGGCAGCCAGCGGCGCGTTCACGTTGGCAGGCCACGCGGCAAAATTGAGCCCGCAGTATTCCTCCATCCACTCAAACGGAATGCCGTAGTAATTGGCTCCACTCCACGTCGTGCCGTTGGCTGACGGCGAAAGCGGCGAGCGGCGTCCGTCCGCGGTCACATAATCCAATCGGAATGAGTGCGTGCTGTTGGCCGTCAACCCGTTCGCCGCCGTCATCATCCAAACATTGTTCGTTGTCACCGCCATCGGCGTCCCTGCGCCGTCCACATAAACTTCGTAATTGGAAATCGAGATGCCAAGCAGTGTCGGCCAGGAAACCGCCAACTGCGGCTGATAAACGCCGCTGCTCAACCCAAACGGCGCATACACAAACACAGCGTCAATCGGCAGCAAGAGTGCCGATACGTTGAGGTAACGCTGGGCAAACAAATCAAAACCATAAGTCAGATCCGTGAAACTCGTCCAAACCGCCAGAAATTGTTCGGCGCCATCCGAGGTCACCGTTGGCTGCATCTGCTCGCCGGGGGGAGTGGTGTTCACGCGAAACTGGCCACCCACCAGCGAACCGTCCTCATGCACAAACTGTCCGTACGCGCCATTGGCCGAACCGTCCTGCCACGAACTCGTCCAGACAATCAGATATTCCCCGCCGAGGGCACTGATGCGCGGCGCGAATTGAGGGCCGACCAGATAGCTGTTTACGCGCGCGATTGCGCCACCAATACCCGCGCTGGAAAAAGCCCGCGCATAAATGTCCCACCCATTCGTCAAATTGGCCATGTCATACGCTCCCCACGCGACCATGAAACTGCCATCCGCCGCCGCCGCCACGGCGGGATTCGCACAGGGATTGGCATCCACGTTGACCAGAAACTCATCGCTCTGCGCCACGCCGTTGTTGTCGTAAAGCCGCGCGTAAATGTCCACGCTGGCCGAACCAACTGTACTCGGAGCGGTTCCATTGGTAATGTCGACACCGACCGCAAAAGCCGTCCGTTCCTGCTCGGACACCCAGGCGGTCACAAATCCGCCGTTCTTCAACGCCGCGACAGTTGGCGTGCGCTGGTTATAAGGAATGAACTGATTGATCAGGAATTCGCCGCCGATTTTCTGCCCCGTCGGTGAAAAAATCTGGCCATAAACATCCTGCAAGCTGTAAGAACTGACTTCATCAAAACTGCCCCAGACCACCACCACGTTGCTGTTGTTGAGGGCGGCCACGGCGGGGTTGATTCGAAAATTTCCGTTTACACTCGTGTTCGTGGTAATGGTCGTGGCAACCGTCGTGGTGGTGTTGGTGGTGTAACCGGTTATTCTATGGAACCGATCCTGATTCGTTACAATGGTTGAGGTGGTGTTGGTGGTGTAGCTATAACTATACGAGAAGTTTGTGGTTAACGGTGTATTCACCAGCACGTCGTTGGTCGTCAGCCAGGTATTGGTGGGAGAAAGAAACCGCGCATAAATCTGCTGGAACCCTTTTTCCCCGCCCTGCCAAACAAAGACCGCGCCGCCATTTTTCATCATCGCCACGCGCGGGTATTCCTGATCGTTCGCGCCCTGAACATTCACGCGGAACGTGCTCAACGTGCCGGATAGCGTGCTGTCCAACCGCCGCGCGCTCACACCCCAACCGCTGCCATCCGTGATGTTGTCCTGCCAGACCACGAAACCGCCGTTGGTCGTCACCGCCACATCGGGCCAAACCTGGTCGCCGGGCAGGGAGCCAATGATGGCATATTCAGTTCCATTGGTGGCGTAATAATTGGTCTGGCCAAAAACGGCGGCGGGAAGCAGGAGCAACCATCCCCAGCAAAAGCAGGCGGCGGCCTGGCGGCTGAAAAATCCCGATGGCATGGCCGTACTCATGACGTGACTCTATTGCGAGCTGGTAGTATTTGTCTGTCAGTTGGGATACGACTCTTTGTGTAGTGTTTGACACTACAAAAGGCGGCCGGGCGGTTGAGCAATAACGACATAAAAGGTTTTTCCCATTCTAAACACGCCCGGCGTTTCTGTCCAAAAATTATTTCGGCAAAACGCGACCGGCGCGGCACGGGTTTGCCCGCCGCAAACGCATTTTCAAGTCTGGTTCTCAAATTCATTTTTCTAAATCAAAACCGGCTGGCCCTCGGACGCCAGCCTTTCCAGCGCCGCGAGCATTCCCTTGAATCCCCAGCGCCGATACAACTCGCCCAACCGCCCGGCATCGGCCGGCTTTCCTGTCAGTTCGTCGGGCGAAAACTCGCACGGAAAATCATCCCGCAGCCTCACCAGTTCACGGTTCCGTTGAACTACGCCTGTCGCATCGCGCAATGCCGCCTGTAATTTTGCCGACTTCACTTCGTCCAATCGCGCATACAATTCCAGGACCGAACCAAATTTTTTCAGCAACTCGGCGGCGGTTTTCGGCCCCACCCCGGGCACGCCGGGGATATTATCCACACTGTCACCGGTCAAACTCAGCCAGTCCAAAACCTGCGACGGCCCCACCCCGCTTCTGGCCCGGACCTGTTCGTCCGTCCATACCGTTCCACTTTTGTCGTTCGGATTCAGCAACCCAATCCGTGCCGACACCAATTGCATAAAATCCTTGTCCGAACTGGCGATGACCACCGCCATGCCCGCTTCCGCCGCCCGCCGCGCCAGGCAGGCGATGTAATCATCCGCTTCCACGCCCTCGCGGCAAAACGAAGCGACCCCCGCCGCTTTCAAATAACCGACGATTTCGTCCAGTTGCGGCTTCAAATCGTCCGGCGTTCCCGGCCGCTGCGCTTTGTATTCCGGCAAAATCGAAACCCGCCCGGCACTCAGTCCGCCGTCCCACACCACGGCCACATGCGTCGGCTCAAGAACTGACCGCATCCTGGCCAGCATTTTGACGAAACCGTAAATGGCATTCGTCGGCTGTCCCGATGGCGAACGCAAGCCGCGAATCGCGTGAAACGCGCGATAAGCGTAGGCATGCCCATCAATTATCAGCAACCGCTCCACACAAACTTTTCCAGGAGTCCACATCCCGCTGCCAATGGTTCACCTTTTCACAAACTGGCGGCTGCCTCCCGGTCATTTCGTCACCGTCGCCGGGCCGGGTTGAAAGGTCTGACCTTCCACCGCGGGTTGCAGCGGAATGGCATTTTGCGCAAACGGCAATTCTTCATCCGTGTGCACGCGGTTGCCGGCCGGGTCCACAATGGTAGCCGTGACAAATATCATCAAATTCTTCTTGGTGGAGCTTTTGCTCTGGCTCTGAAAGAGGCGTCCCATTAACGGTATGTCGCCCAGCACGGGCACTTTGTCCTTGGTACTCAGGACCGTGGAGGAAATCAATCCGCCAATGACGACGGTCTGGTTGTCCCAGATGTTCACGGTGGTGATGACCTGCCGGATGGTGAAATCGGGCAGGACAACCGGTAATTGCACAACATTCAGGCCGCTGGTGACATTGGGAATGGTCGGCGGCGTGTCGTAACCGTTGAAATCGGTCAGCGACGGTATTAAGGTGAGATTGATGGTGTAACCGTCGGACAAGACATAGGGCACGACGTCCAGGACGGGGCCGGTTTCCACCTGTTGCACGGTAACCGTAATGGCCGAAACTCCCGGCGTGAAAGTGTTGACCTGCGCATGTACCCCGCTGGCGGCAGTCAGACCGGCACACAGTAATAACGCCCGTTTGCAAATTTTATTCGGTTTGAGAGCTTTCATATTTCCTCGTTGCTAAATTATGGAGTCACCCCTGTTCCAGTCGTCGTGGTGGCGGCCGTACCTTGCTGGAAGCTGAAGCCAGTAATGATTTGAATAACTCGCGTTGCCCGCATCTGCGTTTGTCGTCCGCTGGTGGTCACCACCTCCGGCTCGGCCAGTGTTTCGGTCCCGCTGCGCTGGGACAAGGCATGAAGCACAACCCGGAAATTGGGATCGGTCAGAATACCCGTGATGGTGGCAAGCGCGGGCGCATTAAGGGAATTGCGGAGAGCCGGGATGGTCTGGCCCGGCCCGCTGATGACTTGATCTCCGGACGAGGATGGAATCAGGCTGGAAACTGAATTGCCTGGAAAAGCGCCGAGGGGATTGGCGGCTGAAACCGGCACGTTGAGCGAAGGCGCGCTGCCGCCATTGGCAACGACCGAGCCATTGATGAAATTCCCCAGATACCAGTCGAAGCCCAATGCACTTTGATCGTCCTGCTGCACTTCGATGAACCGGGATTTGATGTGAACCTGCGGCGCCACTTGATTCAAAGCCTGAATGGCGCGTTCAATGGTGTCCAAGTCCGACAATGTTGCCCTTACAAACAACAAGCCCAAACGGTCATTAAAAAACACTGATTTGCCCGGTGGACTGTCCATATTGACACCCAGTGTGGTGAAAAAGCTTCTGGCCACCACGCTGACGTCGGAGGCCAGATTGACCGTGGTGATGCTACGCAAACCACCCTGGCCGGCAGCAGCACCGCCGCCCGCAGCCCCCGCAGCGCTGAGAGGATTGGCTGCGCCTTGAGCACCGCCACCGCCACCGCCGCCACCACCGGTGCCTGTGTTCCGAAAACCGCTCGCACCGGGAGAGGCATTCACCACGGCGATAACCGAGCTGAAATTTTGACTGCCGCCGCCCCCGCCGCCTCCGCCTCCGGAACCCCCAGAGCTGTTTACCGCGCCGAAGCTGGCGGAGCTGACACTTTCCAATCCCGAATAAAAAGTGTTGGGATCCACTTTGAATGTCCGCATGTATAGTTGAGGGGTTTCCGCGCCTTTGCTGGCGAAGACAATGCCGTAATCCAGTATCGAGTATTTAATGGGGTGATCGGCCACCATCACAAGTGCGTCCAACACGTCCGCCAGGCGGACGTGGGTCAGGTTCAATTTAATCATCACCTGATCAATCGGCGTCATTTCACCGCCGGCGGCTGCGGACGGCGCCTCCGGCAACCCGGTGGCTGGATTAAGAGTCGCAGCGGCACCGCCCCCGCCGGGTGCCCCCGAACCGGCGGCCGCTCCAGAGACGTCCGGATTGGGATTGATCAGAAAGTTTATGCCCTCTTTTTCCGGGTCGCTCAATCTGGCCCGTTCGCTCAATTGGCGGACGACCTCGCTCAAAGGCAGGCCGTCGAAAGAAATGTTATCGAGGCGGATACGGTTGAGTTTGTTTTCAATGACACCCCGGCCCGGTCCGGTGTAGGTTAAATTGGTTTCAGCATAAGGGTTGGGCGTCGGCAGCGGGTTTTGTGGTGTCGGTTGCACCCATTTTTTTTCCACCTGTGCCATGCGGGACTGAGTGTCCACCGTATGCTGGAACGCGGCGCGGCTGTAGCGCGCCTGCTTGATCAGATTCAAATAGTAATAGGCGCCGACATTGTCCGGGTCATTTTCCAGCGCTTGACTTAATTTGGTCTCGGCTTCTTCCAATTTACCCATCTCGTAAAGCAACTTCCCGTCGCGCACCAATGTGCCCGCTTCGATTTGGTTGGTGACAATGTAAGGGACTTCCTGCAAAGTGGCCTTGTCAGGCATTTTGCCTTTCATGGCGGCAAGCCTCTGGTCGTTCTGCCTTTTGAAAGCGAGCGCGGCGGTGTTTTGCGGATCCACTTTCAACACCTGATTGACTTCCGTGTCAGCTTCGTGCAAATCGCCCTGGCTTTGCGCCCGGCGGGCGAGGGTCAGACGGGTGGAGGCCAGGCCCGAAATGGTTTGCGCCTTCTCCACGTCAATACCGGAACCGACTTGCTGCACCAGCGTGTAGGCTTCCTGGTAAAATTTGGCAGCGGTGACCAAATCTCCGCGCGCGGCGGCACTTTTGGCGTCCACCAATTTCTGGCGCAGGACGATGGTGTTGGCCTGCCGCAACACCGCCTCGGTGACCGCCCTGTCCATGGGGCTGTTGGTTTGGGCTGGCACCGGGGTGGCGGGAACCGCCAGCAAAATAAAACCGAGCGAGAGGGAAACTGCTTTTCTCATGGTGTGTTTCAGGTTCGTCTTAAACCGGCGCTGTTCACCGGAATGTTCTAGCACTCAAGGCGTATATCGCAAAGTCCATTTTTTCTGGTTTGACTGGGCGGACAATACCACTTCGTTGGAGTTGATGTCAACGATTGTGTAGTCATCTCCGGCAAACCTGAGACGATTGCCAATCCGCTGGCCCGTCCAGCTTGCTCTTTCCGGGTCATACTTGATATCCGCCTGGTAGGCATCCACGCGCCGGAAGGGCGTGCCGTTCGTCAACGTAATCGTCTGGCCGGTGTCGGCCAATCTCAAAACCAAAGCATTCGGATTGTCCGGCGGGCCTTTGACCTGTAGCAAGGTGAAAACATCTTTCTTGGGGTCGTCCATCGAGACATAACGCGACTGTTTGCGGCGCATGGCTGGAGACGCCGCTGCCTGACGTTCCACCGCGACGACGTAGCGCGCGCCAAGCTCATTCGTCTCTACCGATTCCAAAGCCAGCACCAGATAAAGCGGCGAGATGCTGACGACCACGGCGGCTTGCGGACTCAGTCCGGCCCTTGGAACCATCGTGCCGTCCGGCATTCTTTGCCATTCCATCGGATTGAAGAGTCTGTTGGGGGTGTCAAAGTCCAATTTGTAAGGCGACTGCAACCGCTCGACCACATTGCTTTCCCCCGTCAAGTCCAGATTCGTCAAGGCCACGACTTTGCCTCGAATAATGCCTTCACCGATTTCTTTGACCTTTTCCTGTTCGCTGGGAATGATGAGCGCCATGAATACAAGCGCCCCGACCAGCCCCAACAATACGACGCTGAGCAGGATTTTTTCGTAATGTTTTTTGAGGAAATCCATGCGCTTAGTTCTTCGACAATAACTTCACAAGCTCAACTTCGATGGTTACGCGCAACAACTGTTCCTGCAACACCGTTTGTAACCCGCCCTTGCCGGGCATCGCCCCCGGGGCAGGCGCCAGCGGCGGCGTTCCCCCCATTCCCGGTGACGGCTCCGTCGGGCCCGCACCCGCCGGCTGGACCTTGATACTTTTAACAATAATCCCGTGGGGCGACGAGCCAAAGCCGGCAAGCACCTGGGCGGTTTCATGGCTGAAGGCGCGGAACGTGACCGTGTACGGGGTCATCACCGCCAGTTCGTTGGTCACGGAATTGTCGGCCAGATAATCCGTTGGCGGCCCGTTCACGTCATCTTCCGACACGCGAGCGCGCTGGATGCCGTCCAACTGGTTGACGCCCGCGGCAAAAAGAATTTCCGAAATGGCCTTAACTTCGCCGAGTTGCGTCGCCAGCGCATTCAGGCCGCCAGGGGCGAATTTCACCCGCGAGCGTTGCGCCTCAAACGAAAAACTGTACTGGGGCAGGATACTGACATTGGCATTGGGAGCATCGCGTTGCAACTGGTCAATTGTCCGGTGCAGTGCGTCCGCGAACATTTCGTTCGAGATCGGGCCGTTGGTCGGATTGGGAATTGGCGCAATCGGCCGGAAATAACTTCCCGCCTGGCGGATCCAATCGCGGAGTTGGGCTTCTTGTTGTTTGGCGGCCTCGATGTTCTCACTGCTCGCCGAGGGCTTTTGTTTGGTCAGGTCCCGCAACGTTTTGTAAACCTCGTTCAAATTATTAAACGCCACCATGTTGCGCTTCCAGCTTTTGTAATCGTAAAAGCCCGCCGCGCCCAGCAATCCCAGTGCCAGGATGCCTCCGACCACAAAAAACAGGTTTCGCTTGATCCACGTCATATCACAATTTCAACGGATTTTGTGGCGCGACCGTGATGCTGAACGTGAATGTGCTGTTGGCATCCACCGCCGAGATTTGCGCCGAAGACTGCACCGTCTTGGGATCGAACATCGGGCTGGACTTTAATTCGCGTTCCACGGCGTAAACGATTTCATTGTTGGCGGCCGAATCAACGCCCGACAAATCCACCGCCCGGCAGATCAAGGTGATGGTTCTGGCTTGAGTGCCCGAAGCTTCGGGCGTCGCCCGGCTGCCGGCATGACTGGATGGAGACACTGAGCCGGCGCCCAAATTGTCCTGAGTCGCCGTGGTCATCAACTGCTCGATCCAGATACCGGCGGCCACCCGCGGCCTCTGCGCGACATATTTTTTCTTCACGTCATCCTCGGCGCGGATGAGGGCGCGGCGCAGTTCGGCCAGCACGTCACCCCAATAATATCGCTCTTCCATCCAGGACTCAATTTGCCCGGCCTGCTTTTGAGCCGCCTGCAGTTTCGTGTAAGCGTTCCGGAACTTTTCGGAATCCACCTTCATCTCTTCCAATTTCGGCTTCAAGTTCGCGATTTCAGCCTCTTTGGATTCCGCCAATTGTTGGAACAAAAAACCGACCGCGAAAGCCACCCCCGCCAAACTCAACACCGTGCAAAAGAAATAGGGTTTCTTCTCGTTGAACGCCCGCCAGCGCAACGTGCTCTCCGGCATCAAGTTCATCTCCACCGGACAGTGCGCCAGATTCCGCAAACCCAAACCCACGACTTCGCCGAGCGAATGCGCCACACGCGCGAGCTCCTCCAGGTTCACCGCCGGATCAATCTGCACGTTGCGGAACGGGTTGAAGTATTCCACCGGCACGTTCAGTTTCTCCGCGAAAAACTGCGCCGTGTAAGGCATGATGGACGCGCCGCCGGACAAATACAGGCGCTGCGGCGCCGACCCGCCCTGTTGCCCGCGGAAAAACTGGATCGTCTGATTGACCTGGATGTGCAGCTTGGTCATGAACTGCCGCGCAATTTTGGAAATGGCCACCTGATTCGGGCTTTCCGGTTCTTCATACGCGCCGCCCAGGCTGACGAAACCCTCGGCCACCTTGATTTGCTCGGCGACATTAAATTTCAGTTTCGCCTCGTTCGCAAAATCCTGCGTGATGGCGTTCGCGCCCAGATTGATGCTGCGGGAAAAAACCTTGCTCTTTTCGAAGAACAGCAGGTTGCTGGTCCTGGCCCCGATGTCCAACAGCATCGTGCAATCTTCCAGGTCGCCGTAATTGTAGCGAAAGGCGTTGCAGAGCGCGGCGGGCGAGGCGTCGCACAGGTTCAACCGCAGCTTGGCCTGCTCAACCACCCGGAACAAGCCCTCGACCACGTCCGACTTGATGGCCACCAGCAGCACTTCGAGCTCGCCGCTGGGCGCCGAGCCGAGAATCTGATAATCCCACACCACCTCCGCCAGCGGGAATGGCACGTTTTGCTGGGCTTCGTATTGGATGATCTGCGTGACCTTGCCCGCGTCCACCGGCGGCAATTTGACGAATTTGGAAAACACATGGAAGCCCGGCGCGCAAACGTTGACGTTTTTGGATTGGACATTTTTCTCCACCAGCACTTCCTGAAGCGCCTTGAGGATGGTCGCTTCCCGCGTGGCCTCCTGCGCGCCCTCGGCCCCGAGCGGCTTGATGCCAAAATTTTTGAGACGCAATCCGCCAGCTTCGTTGATTTCAAATTCGCCGAGCTTAATGCTGCCCGCTCCAAAATCAATCGCCAGGAATGATTTAATGTTCAGCATGGTCGTTTGCTTGTCTCGCCACCCGTAAAACGCACACACTTTTTGACGTTTTGTTGTGGTAGCCCGTGCTGATTACGGCAAATTGTACGGGCGGTCAAACCAAATCGCCAAAAAAAATGTTTCCGCCGGGTCGGCCAATAAAACGTTGCATCCGGCGTCCGGCTCTGGCTTTATGCCGGTGGCAGCCATGAACCGTTGCCGCATGAAAATTCTTTATTCAGGCCACGTGCAGGGCGTCGGCTTTCGCTATACTGCGAAAGCCGTCGCTGCCGGCTTTGAAATTGCCGGCAGCGTGCGTAATTTGTTCGACGGGCGCGTCGAACTGACGGCCGAAGGTGTGCGCGAGGAGCTGGAGGCGTTCCGCCAGGCCATTCGTGGCGCGGGACTTGCTGGTTTCATTCGCGACGAAAACGTGACGTGGAGCGAGGCGCAAAATGAGTTTCACGGATTTGAGATCGTTCACTGAAAAATGAAATACGCCATCATCGCTGACATCCACGGCAACCTGGAAGCATTTCAAACCGTGCTGGACGACATCCGAAGCCAGAACGCCACGCATATCGTCTGTCTCGGCGACGTCGTCGGCTACAACGCCAACCCCAAGGAATGCCTGCAAATCATCCGCGACCGGAACATCCCCTGCGTGAAAGGCAACCACGACGAATACACCTCCAGTGAAGACCGCCTCGAAGGTTTCAATCCCCATGCCGCCGACGCCGTTCACTGGACGCGCGCGCAACTGAACGAGGACGAAAAGCAATGGCTGCGCGACCTCAAGTACACCAGAATGGCCGCCAACTTTACCATGGTCCACGCCACGCTCGACGTGCCGCAACGCTGGGGTTACGTCTTTGACAAACTCGCCGCCGCCGCCAGTTTTCCGTATCAGAACACACAAGTCTGCTTCTTCGGCCATACCCACGTGCCCGTCGCCTTCATGCGCGACACCGTGGTCCGGGGCGGTACCTATTCCAAATTCAAAATTGACCCGGCCAAAAAATATTTCATCAACGTCGGCGCCGTCGGCCAGCCCCGTGACAATAATCCCAAGGCCGCCTATGTCATTTACGACATGGACGCCGGCACCATCGAACTGCGCCGGCTCGACTACGACATCCCCGCCGCCCAGAAAAAAATCCTCGCCGCCGGCCTGCCCGAACGCCTCGCCGAACGGCTGGAGTTTGGCAGGTAAACTGGCTTCGCCAGATGATCGGCGATTGGAGTTCACTCACGCTGGCGTCTGCCACGGCACTTCGTAAATACGCACGGCGCTGCGAATGCCCTTGACCGTGACCGGGAACATTTCGACGCAGGTGCCGGCCAGCGCCGGGTCGTCACGCAACAAATGGTTGTAGGTCGTGTCGCTGATGATGATGCGGCCGCTGCCGGAAACGTTTTCCAGCCGGGCGGCCAGATTCACCTCCCGGCCAAACACTGTGTAATTGTATTGGTGGGCTTCCGACCCCATGAGGCCGACGGTAACCAGACCCGTGTTGATGCCCGTGCCGAACTGCAGGGCGCGCAACGGCGGTTTGGGCGGCAGGCCGGCGGAAAGCCGCGCGCGGTTTTCGACCTCGCGCGAGGCATTTTCAGCCAGGCGCCTGTGATTTAATTCATGAATGGCGCGTTGGGCGTCAACTGCTGCGCGCACACAGGCCAGTGCGTGTTTTTCGTTGGGCGTCGGCGCACCCCAAAACGCCATCACGCAGTCGCCGAGGTATTTATCCAGCGTGCCGCCGTGTTTTTTCACCGCGTCGGCGACGACCGAGAGGTACAGGTTCACCGTGTTCAGCGTTTCGCGCGCAAACTCGTCGAAGCAGGCCTCGGCCGTGGCGAAATCCATTTGGTGATCACGCACAAATTCCGCAACGCGCTCCTGCATTTCATCCGTCAACGTGGTGAACCCGCGCACATCAGCAAAAAACACTGTCAGCTCACGGCGCGCGCCGCCGAGGGCGAGTTTTTCCGCGCTCAACAACTCGTTCATCACGTCAGGCGAAACGATTTTGGCGAAAACGGATTTGACGCGGCGCTGTTCCCGCTGTTCGAACACGACACGGTAGGTGACGAGGCTGACATGTTCGACCAGCATCGCCCCGGCCACGGGGAAAACGAACGGCAGCCAGTAGCGAAATTGGATGAACGCCAAAAAACCGGCGCCGATATAAGCGAGCATCAACAGCAAAACCGCCACACTGGCGGAAACCGCGCGCAACTGCCAGGTGAGGAACGCCGTCAGCGCGCCGAGCACAACAATGAGCGCGATCTCCGTGGGCAGTGAAGCGCGGCGGACAAACCGGCCGGTGATGATGGAATTGGCGACATTCCAGTATTTGCTGGCCAGCAGCGTGTCCTTCTCTAACGGCGTCGCGCCGACATCGGTCAGGTTGCTGCCTTGCACGGCGGAGCCGACCACCACCAGTTTGCCCTGAAAATCGTCGCGGACCTCATTGGTCCGGCCGAGCAGGCGCTGTTTGTCCTGCCGGAGCAAACTTTCGATCGGCGCGCGCAACAGGCGGGGATCGTTCGGCGTGAGCCGCCAATCAATGTAAAAATAACCATCGGCGTCCGGGCAGGATGCGTTCGACGCCGTTTGCGCCGCGCAACGTGATGCGCCCGTGCGGCAAATCCATGTCCGCGCGGTCCAAATTCAGTTTCAACTCACATGCGGCAAGAACAACGCCCATGTGCCAGACGTGCTCGTCGGTGAAGGCCCGGGCCTGGGGTGCCACCCCGGGTGGCAGTTTGCCGCCGACAAAATCGGCGAGCGCAAAATTGGTTTCGGCGTCCACTGGCACTTTGATTTCCTCGCCGTTGGCACGCGGCAAAATGATATGACCCGGCTCGACGCGCGCCCGGCGAAGGTCAATGCCAAATCCCGGGTCAGCTTCGACTTTTTTGAACAAGGGGTGCCAACGCCGGTAGATGCGGAAGGCCTTGACGCGGCGCAATACGCCGTCCGAATCCTTCTCCGTCGAAATGTCGCCCAGGGCCAGCGCGTTGGTCGCGAACAAATCCGGAGGCATTACTTCCGGCGTGATGGCGATGAGGACATTGCCGGCGCGGCACATTTGCAGCGCGAAGAAGTTGTCCGATTCCATCAAACTGCCGTTGGCCATCTGTACCGGCGGATGGTCGGGACGCAATTCGCCAAACAGCACGTCAAACGCGACGGCCTTGGCGCCCTGGGCGGAAAGTTCCTCGACGAGCCGGCCATAGACCTGCCGTGGCCAGTAAAGTCCGTAGTGGTATCCGAGTTGGCCGCTTTTGACGGCGGCAATGCTGGATTCCTCCATGGAGACAAACGCGAGGTTGGTGGCGGCGGGCGCAGGAAATTTTTGGGCCGCGCGCACCCGAAGGTCATACGTCATCCGCTCCACGCGTTCAAAGAAATCGAATCGCAGCAGGCGGACGTCACACACGAGCACGAGGACAGCGACGGCCAGAATGACCGGTGTGCGTTTGAGCGGTTTGAAGTTCACCGCGCCCAATTAAACAAAAAGCCAGAGCAACTCAAGGCTGCTCTGGCTCGACGTTACCTGCTAAAAGGAATCCTATGGAGTTGGCCGAACCACTGGCTCGACGATAATTTATTCGTATCCGCCACCGCCGCCCCCGCCCCCACCGCCGCCGCCATGCCCGCCACCGTGATGATGGCCGTGTGTGGGCGAAATGAAGCAGTAAGTTTGGTCATACGTGAACGAGACGATTTCCACATACAGGGTGTCCAGCGCCGTGGCGATCGGCTGCAACACATGGAGCAAGTCCGATGTTAACGGGGAAATTTGACCGGTTTGAGGATCGAATTGATTGCCTTCGCCGACCACATGAGTCACCGGAACGCCGTTTGGCCCGACGATGGCAAGCAGCACGGAATTTTTGAGGACCGCACACCAGCCGCTCGCGTCAATTTCAAACAACGTGCCGCGCACGCCGGCTATGCCGTTGGGAATTTTAACGAGGTATTGGGACGCGGCGGAAAACTTTTTAACGCTGACGAAGATGCGGCCCTGTTTCAAATCCAGTTCGGTGTCGCTGATGGTGTCCAGGCCCGTGTCCGAGATAGTCAGCTTGTCAACGGCCATCATGGTGTCGCCGGTCATGCGAACCATGTTTTGTTCGACGGACGGTCGGTAATCAATCATGCCGCGAATGTTGGCATCCGGCGCCGGCCCGATTCGGTCGGGCCACGGCGCGGCCTGCGGCATTTCAACGGTTTTGCCCAGCACCATATCCACAATGGCATCATGAGCCGTTTGGATGACGGCGCCTGCGCCAAGCGTTTTGCCAACGACAAGGGGATGCCAAACGTCGTCGTTCAGCGAATATCTGGCTTCACCTTGAATGCGCACAATGGTGGCAACGCCGGGTTTGAAGGTTTGGGCGGAAGCGGCAACGGCCAGCGCGAGCATCGTGCCGCAAATGGCTGCGGAATATATGTTTCTCATAATTGCCTTTTAGGAACTGCTGCTTCTTTGATAACACTCTAAGTGCCGAAGCGCAAATGTCAATTCAAAAAAAATCAAAAAATCAAGATTAGGCTAAGGCGCGGTTTGGCCTCGTTTTTGAGGCCTTCAAACCCGTCACGCCAGGAAGCGTGCCGTTGACACACGTTGGCAGGCAATCTTCTACCTCCCAACCGGTCCGCCTTCTCGCTGCGCGAACTGTTTGCCGTACGCAGGCGCCCGGAGGCCCCCCGGCAAAGCCGCAAAATCAGCGTCCAGGCACGGTCACTTGCGCGGCAGGGCGACCTTGCCGGTGCGGGTGATTTCGGACACGCCAAACGATCTCATCAATTCGATGAATTTTTCCACCTTGCTCTCGTTACCGGTGATTTCGATGGTGAGCGATTTCGGTTGCACATCCACGATTTTGGCGCGGAAAATGTCCGTGATTTGCATCACCTCGGCGCGCGTCTTGGAATCCACCGCGACCTTCGCGAGCACCAACTCGCGGTCCACGTATTCGCCATCCCGGAAATCCTGCACCTTGATGACATTCGGCAATTTATTGAGCTGCTTGACGATCTGCTCCAGCGTGGCCTCGTCGCCGTGGGTGACAATGGTCATGCGCGACAGGCTGGGGTCGTGCGTCGGGCCGACGTTGAGCGTGTCAATGTTGTAGCCGCGTCCGCTGAACAGCCCGGCCACGCGCGTGAGCACACCGAACTTGTTCTCCACCAGAACTGAAATGGTATGTCGCATAAAATCGCGTTTGGAAACGGATGAACAGGTTAATAATCGCAATGGAAGGGGTCAATTGGCAAATTCGATTGGACATCCGTTTGATTCAAACACATGGATTGCGTTACGATTCCTCCGCCGCCCTCGCCAATAATCACGACCGAACGGCCGACTGCGCTTTCGTTTGGAGAAAAGCGATCAAAAATACCGGTCAAACACGCCAATCATGCGATTGTTCACAAAGACCGTGTCGTGATGGCCGAACAGGGGTTTGCGCCGTTGCTCAATCCGCACGTCCGATTTCTCCCGGCCATCAATCACAAAGTGATAAACTTCGTGGAGCGGTTCGTTGAAAATGCGGGTGGATTGATAAATCGGCCGGTCATCCACACGGATGACGAGGGCGCCGCGGAGTTGATTAAAATTGAATTCGACGACGTGTCTATCCGTTTCACCGACTTCGATGACAAATTTCATAAGTCGTGTATTTGTGCTCAACCTTCTCAAGTTGCAATACCTGTGCCACAGACGCGGAAAACCTCATTCATAGTTCAGCGGGGCAATGGAAGGCGACGCACGCTCCGTGAATTTCTGCAATTCCGGCAAGTCCGGGATGTGACTTGAGAAAAACCGCGCCCACCGGCTGGCATCATGCCACAGAAGTGCGCCCGATGTGTCCTGATGGTCGCAGGGTGATGTCCAATTTTTGCGTCCGGCCCCGGCGCCTGGCTGCTGTTAAAAGAATGGATTGTGCGCTTTCCCCTCCACCACCGTCGTCAACGGGCCGTGACCGGGGCAAAGCCGGGTTTCCGGCGGCAGCTATAAAATCTGTTTCCGCACTTTTGGCCGCGCCAAATCCCGCGACTGGTTGCCAGGTCCGTTTGGAGGCCGCGAGAAAATCAAAGCAGATCCATGACGTTGCGCGCTGACCATGTTTGGTTGCCCGTCCGCGACCGTCGGGCTTACGTGATTTCAGCACAGTTGGACGGGAAGCAAATGGGCATGGCCAAAATATGATGGTAAACCTTGAGTCGCCCCTATGACGGTTCAGCCGTCATGTATTAAGTGAATGGTTTCATTTTTTTCTTAAAAGCGCGGCGCGCCGGCCATTGCGTTCGTTGAGGCGACTTGCTACCCTGCTTCCCGCAGCTTAAAAATAGCGGGGTGAGATGGCGCCAGTTATGACGTGACAAGAGGTGGGCCAGGAGGCCTTTCATGTCCAAAGATGACAACAATGTTGCCTGACAAAATTGTTCGAGCGACCTCCGCCGAACCGGATCGCAACAGCGGCCTGTTCGTAACCCATTGGCGTCGCCCGCATCACGATGTCAGCCCCGAGCTTGATCGTCCACCCTTAACCTCATCGAGCATCGCCGGTTGAAAGGTATCAAAATGAATCCGTATACCACTCAAAAATCCTTCCGTAGCTTTCCTCATCGTTTCTGGTCGTACAGTTGGAAATGGCGGCAGCCGTCGTGGGTTGGTTGCGCTCTTTTTTCCCTTCTGCTCGGGTCACCGGCCGGACAGGCCCAACCCTCCGGCGGTCCTTATGGCCCGATTCAGCAAAGCTATGAGCTGCCCAAGGATGCCGCCCACATTTATTACGTGGCACCCGATGGACAGAGCAACGCCCTAGGAACGACCTTGGACCAACCCACCACTTTGGAATCGGCCATTGAGCGGGTGGTGACCGGCGACGCCGTCATTTTGCGCGGGGGAATCTATCGCACCGGCGGACTGCAGTTTAACCAGGGCATCACCCTGCAACCTTACGCCGATGAGCATCCGGTTTTGAAAGGAACCCTGGTGGCCACCAACTGGGTGGCCCAGACCAATGGTTTATGGCGAACCTCGTGGTCTCATTTGTTCCCGGCCAAACCGCTGGACTGGTGGCGGCGGGAACGAGAAGGCACAAAGACGCCGCCGTGGCGTTTTAACAACGACATGGTCTTCGTTGATGGCGGATTGTTGAAAGCGGTCGGCTGGGAGGGGGAGATTAACACGAACTCGTATTACATTGATTACGACGCCGGCCAGATTTACATCGGTGTCAGTCCGACAAATCGCCTGGTTGAGATCACGGCTTACGACGGCGCGCTCACTCGGACGATCAGCCCCTGTCACGGCAAGACTTCGGACGGCAAGGGACCGGTAATCCGCGGCATTACGTTCACCCAATATGCCTACCGTGCGCTCGAGGTGGAGGGTAAGGAACCCGTGGGTCTGTCCGATCCCACCACCTACGGCAAGGATGTCACTGGCACGACGCTGGAAAACGTGACGGTTTCATTTTGTTCGCGTGTGGCCGGTTATTTACGGGGTGACCGGCTGACCATCCGGCATTGCCTCATCAGCGACACCCGAACGGAAGGTATCTACGTCATCGGCTCGGCTGATTGCCTGCTGGAGAAAAACATTTTCCGGCGGAACAACATCCAGCAGATGACCGGGTATTTCCCCGCGGCGGTGAAGATTTTCAATCAATGTTACCGGGCCACCTGCCGGGACAACCTCGTGCTGGACCAGCCGAACTCGAACGGCATCTGGTATGACGTCGGCAACGTGGACGGCGTGTTCATCAACAACCAGGTCGAGAACGCAATTGATGGGTTTTTCTTTGAGATTTCCAAGGGGGCGATCTGCGCCGGCAACGTGTTCGTCAATTGCGAACATGGCGTTCGCGTGCTCAACAGCTCAAATGTCCGGGTCTATCACAACACCCTCTACAACAGCATCGCCTCCTTTGAGCGCACGGAAAGAAACGCGACCAACGATCACTTCGGCTGGCATCCCAGCACCGGGCCGGACGTGGACAAGCGCGAAGGGCACGTCTTTGTCGGCAATCTGCTGGCGGCCAGCACGGATTTTAACCAACCCCTTCTCCGATTCACGCAAACGATGGTGTTGTGTGGGCGGCTCACTCGGCCGCAGGTCAAACAGCTTGATGACAACGTCTATGTGCGTAGCGGCGACGCCAGCGCGAAGACCTTGATTCTGTGGAGTCCGGTGGACAGCGACAATTGCCTGACCGAGTTCAAGTCACTCGACGGCCTGCGCCAGTTACACCCGGAATTCGAAGCGCACAGCCAATATGTGGACAATTACTATGGCACCGTCTTCAAGAGTCCGGAACTGGGTAACTTTGAACTGGCCCGGGCATTGCCTTGGGCAGTTTCAGCCGATTCTCTGCCGGCGGAGATCCGGCAGTTGCTCGGCTGGTCAAAACAGGACACGCGCACCCCGGGCGCCTATTCGTACTCGCGTAGTAAAGTTGGAAACTGACGCCGCAGGCTTGGTTCTGAATGTTCATTTCGGGCTGCATTGTGGTGTCTGCTCTGCCGCTGGCTCAAACGTTTTCCCATCGGAGTCTTGAACAACTGTTTCTCCATTCCCCCAATCTGCGATGTTCAAACGGACTCATTGCCCGGTTGGGGCGGGCTCATGATAGGGTTTGCCGGCGCGGTAGAGTTCAAGCAGTTGCCGGATTGTCCCGGCCAGTTTTTTAGACCCGGCTGCGGTTGCGAGCTGCTCTGCCTTTTCCGCCGTGGTCACCGCTTCCGGGAAGCGGCCGGATTCGGCAAAAGCGGCGGCCAGCGTCGTGATGAACATGGGTTCGCCATAATGCGTCAGCTCACACGCGCGTTGGGCCAAACGGACCGCCTCGGGTCCATTGCGCAGCTCGGCATCGGGACCGGCGGCCAGCACCCACGCCAGATTGTTCAGCGGCCCGGCCAGGTTGGGATTTAATCTCAGTGCCTCCCGGTATTGGGCGACCGCTTCCCGGGTGCGACCCAATTGATCAAGGGTCATGCCCAAATGAAAGAAGGTTTCGGGGCGGTTTGAATCGAGCTGGATCGCCTGGCGATAGTTCTCGATCGCTTCATCGAACTGGCCCCTGGCGGTGAGGGTGACCCCCAGATTGTCCAGCGCGTTGCCATCATTCGGTTTGATCTGGATGGCCTGGCGATAGGTCTCGATTGCTTCATCAAACTGGCCCTTATCCGCGAGGGCGACACCCAGATTGTTCAGCGCCTCGGAGAAATCCGGATTAATCTGGATGGCCTGGCGATAGTACTTGATCGCTTCATCAGGCCGGCCCCTGGCGGCGAGGGCGTTGCCCAGATTGTTCAGCGCGTCGGCGAAATTGGGATTGATCTGGATAGCCCTGCGATAGTACTCCATCGCCTCATCAAACCGCCCTTCGGCGGCGAGGGCATGGCCCAGGTTGTTCTGCACCGCGAAGCGGTTCGGGTCGATCTCGAGGGACTTGCGATAGTTCATGATCGCTTCATCAAACCGGCCTCTGGCGGCGAGGGCGACACCCAGATCGTTCAGCGCGTCCCAGGCGTTCGGATCGAGCTGGAGGGCCTGATGGTACTGTGCAATTGCCTCTTCAATGCGCCCCTGGTTTTTCAGCAAAAGACCAAGATTGCTATGGGCCATCCAGCAATCCGCGTTTTTGGCCAGCGTCGTCCGCCAGAGGGTTTCCATGTTGGCAAACGTCCCGCATTGCTGCCAGGTCAACGCCCCCAGCACCAGCAGCAATGTCCCGCATAGCGCCGGTTCCAGGAACGGTCTGCTTTTTTTGAACAGGTCGAGCGCCGTGATGATTACGGCCGCCGCCAGCGCGAGGGGACCGGGGCTGGCCAGATATTGAAAATGATCACCTACGAATGAATAGCGGAAGAAATAAACATTGAAAAAGCCCAGCACCGGAAACAGCGAAACCACAAAATAGGCAAACGCAAAAAATACCGGCCCGGTCCGGCCGCGGCGATTCAACCATAAAAGAAACAAGATGACGCCCAGCGCCAGAACCGGCAGATAGGCTGTTGGGCGCGCTGCGTCAATTTCCCACCGCGGATAGATAAAAATCAACGGGTGCGGCCAGAGCAATTTGCCGAGATAAAACCAGACGGCTTTCCCGGCGATCACGAGCCGCTCGGGCCGGCTTTGCGACCAGTCCGGTCCCACTGCCCCGGAATGGAACTGTTGTTCCCAGATCGTCCAGCCGCTGGCCGCCGCTGAGATTATGAAAAATGGCACAAGCCTGAAAATATTTCGCCAGCACCAACGGCCATCACTCCACCACCACACCAGGCCGAGCACGACCGGCAACATCACGGTGGAAGCCTTGCTCAAAATCGCCAGCACGGCGCAAAGCAACGCGAGCGCGTAGTCCCATTCCGTTCCTTTCCGGCCGGCGAATGTGCCGGCGGCCCGCCATTTCAGAAAAAACCAGATGGCCAGCAGATAGAACAAACAGGATTGTGTGTTTTTCAATTCCGTGATCCAGGCTACCGACTCCGCCTGTACCGAGTGCAACGCCCAAAGCGCGGCTCCGAACCACGCGCCTCGCACCTGCAAGCACCGCAAAACGAGCCACAGCAAAACCGCACATGCCGCGTGCATGGCGATGTTTACCAGATGATACGGCAACGGATTCAAACCCCAGATTGCGTGCTGCAACCAAAAACTGCTCAGCACCAGCGGATAATAAGTTGCCGCGCTGCTCGTCCAGATTTCCCTGAACCCGAGTGGGCCGATAATGCAGGGATTCGCCGTCAGATGAGCATCATCATCCCAGATGAACCCGCCGTGCAGTGCTGGCAAATAGGCCAGGAAGACAAACAAAACGATCAGGGCGCCGGGGATGGCCAGTCGCGCCCCTGGATCCATTGATAATCGTGCTGAGGAGTCCTGACGTGACACTCCGGTGTTATAATCGGAAAGGCGTTGCGGAGACAAGTCTCGTGGCAGGGGGCACCGCCCATCCCATGTCACTCCGGAGGATTCGGTAATGACAACGGCATAACTTTTTCCTGTTATTGCCGCTGCACGCCATCCATTGGGTACGCTCGTCGCCGCCGGTTTCCGGCATCTTGCAGCGATTCTGTACCACGTACAGGTAGATGCCCGCCGATTTCATCCTGCAGACGATTCATCATCAAAGGGTTTGCTCGTATCCAATTATATTTAGCGACTGCCCGGCTCCGGTATCAGACTTTATTTCGCGTATCCAATTATCCTCTCCGGCACTAAATCCGCTTTTCGTCCAGGTCAATCACGTCCACGAAGGTCTTGACGTCGTCGCGATGCGCGCCGCCGCATTGTTCCTTGCGCATTTTGAGCCGGGCCAGGGCTTCCGTGTCATCGGCCTTCGGCCGGCTCAACATATCATTGCGATGCGCGGCCTTTTCCGCCGGGGATTTTTTTACGTTGCGGCGCACCCAATCACATACTTCGCCGTCGGTGATGGATTTTTTCACCACCTCAATCATCTGTTCGTGCGTAACGCCGGCGGCTTTGAGCCACATACCGTCAAAACCTTTGCCGAAATTTTCCTGATAATCAGAATGCAGCTTGCCAGCGAGGTGCAGGCGGATTTTGTCAAGGTAACGCGGCAGATACATCCACCCGTCCATCGTCTCGCGCGGGCTGCGCGGATAAATAATTTCACTCATGGTTCGTTGAATTGTTGAATCGTTAAACCGTTATATCGTGTCGTCAGCTTGTTCAATCATCCAAGTTGCCGCGCATGGTGTCAACCACACTGCCACAATGCAGTCTCAATTTGTAGCATCGGCTGTCCCTTTTACTTTCACAATTCCAGAAGTCCCAAGAGCAACTGCCCGATTCAATCTTTGTTCCTCATGTATAGGTAAAAACACAAAAGTGCAATCAAGGGCAAAATCCCAATGAATATGGCACCCCAACCTAAATCAGACGTCCAAATTATTGCAAATGACATGGCCCCATTCTCTAACTAATAGCATTTTTTGACACGCCAATAAAAGTAACTCGAAAGCGATTTGTGAGCAATGAATCTGCCGTCGCTGTGCGCCCAATTTTGGATTGAAATCCTGTCAACCCCTAAAAGCTTCGCCAACTGGGTCCGTAGGATGTGGCGTTCAAGCCTGTGCTTTCTAATGTGGTCGCTCTGTGTTTTCGGCTCTTTGGTGAAGGTCCGGGTGCATTTCCAGAGGCGGGGATAGGGGAAACGCAAGGCCTTGGTTTACAGGTGGCGAAATGGCTACGCATGGCACCACAACCGGCACGACATAAATTTATTGAAAACTTCAGTCTTAAGACCATTTTCAAGTCATGCAACGATTTGATTACGATGTGGCGATTCTCGGCGGCGGCAGCGCGGGTTATGCCGCGGCCAGAACCGCGGCGGGCGCGGGCCTGAAAACCATCGTTATTGAAGGCGGCGAAGAAGTCGGTGGACTGTGCATCCTGCGCGGCTGCATGCCTACGAAGGCGCTGCTCTACGCCGCGGAAGTCATGCACCTTGCCGGCCATACCGAGCCGTGGGGCATCCGCACCAGCAACGTAAGCTTCGATTTCAAGAAGGTAATGGCGCGAAAGAACACGCTCATTAAGGATTTTGCGGATTACCGCCGGGAACAACTTGCCGGTGGCCAATTCCAATTCATCCGCGCCAATGCCCGGTTTGTGGACGGGCACACACTAGCCCTTGGTAGGGCCGACCTGTCCGCCTCCGCTGAAAGCTTCGGCGCGACCGCGCCGAAACGTAGTGAAGGCGGCCCGGTCGGCCCGGACGCGCGGCAGTGCGTCCCTACCAAACTCACAGCGAAGAATTTCGTCATCGCCACCGGTTCAAACGTCGCAGCGCCTCCCCTGCCCTCGCTTCGCGAGGTTGGCTATCTCACCAGCGATAGCGCGCTGGCGCTGAAGAAACTGCCGAAGTCGCTCATCGTCCTTGGCGGCGGGCCGATTTCGTGTGAGTTTGCGCAGTTTTTCGTGCGTTTCGGTGTCAAGGTCACGCTCATCCAGCGCAGCGAACACATTTTGAAGGAATTCGATCCCGACGCGGCGGCGGTAATCGAAAAGGTTTTCCGGCGCGAAGGCATCAAGGTTTTCATTGGCACGAAGCTCGTTAATGCACAGCGAAAAGGCCGGTTGAAAACGGTTTCGTTCAAGCACGAAGGCAAAACGGTTTCCGTGTCCGCCGACGAAATTTTATTTGCGCTGGGGCGCGTGCCGAACACCGCCGCGCTCGACCTCGACCGGGCTGGTGTCGCCACCGAAAACGGGCGAATCGTGGCCAACGAGTTTATGCAAACGAGCGCGCCGCACATTTACGCGGCGGGCGATTGCACTGGCCCGCACGAAATCGTGCATATCGCCGTCCAACAGGGCGAAATTACCGCACACAACATTGCGCGACCAAAGTCACCACGGAAAATGGATTACCGGCTGTTGATTTCGGTCGTGTTCACCGACCCGCAGGTGGCGATTGTTGGTCTGACTGAAAAAGACTCGAAAGCGCGCGGCATTCCGTTTTTGGCAGCCAGTTATCCGTTCAACGACCACGGCAAATCGCTCATCATGGAGGCAAAGGACGGTTTCGTGAAATTGCTGGCCGAGCCGAAGTCGGGCGAAATTCTCGGCGGCGCGTGCGTCGGGCCGGTGGGCGGCGAATTGCTCCACGAAATCGTGGCGGCGATGGCCAAGCGTATGACGGTTCAGGAATTGGCTGCGATGCCGCATTATCACCCGACACTGGCGGAAATCTGGACCTATCCGGCGGAGGAACTGGCCGGGCAAATAGGGTGATTCAACCTTGGTCCACGCGCTTGTTGCGGCGCGAAATGCGCCACTGGACAAAGAACGGAATCGCCCAAAGCAAATTCAGCCAGAGCCAATGTTCATTGATGAATTGAGCGCAACGGGCAAAGAAATTCGATTCGATGAATTGTCTGGCGATTTCGTTGTTGGCCTGCGCCGCGAGAGCGATGCGGCCAAGGGCAAAGTCGTGCGCCAGGGCAAAATCCCCCGCAGCGGCGTTCCATGCAACGGCAAAGCAACCGCCAAACGCCTGCCAGCCGATGATCAGCCCGCCAAACAAGGGCCAGACTCCGAGCGCGATGCCGCCGAGGGCGGCCGCGCCGACAGCCAGGCCGCCGATGGACAACCCGCCAATGGCCAGGCCACCGATGCTCACCGGCGCAATCGCCAACACACCAAAAGCGAACAGCCCGCCAATCGCGCGGCCGCCAATTGCAATCCACGCCTTTACCGGTTCCTTCAAAATGCCAAACCGGTCGCCGACGCGGATGTGAACCAGCGGCAGGCCGAGCAAACTCAGCTGGCTGCGATATTCCCACGCCGGTTTGGGAAAAACGCCCGAGTATTCCTGCGCCAGGATTCTCGCATAGTATTCCCGCTGACTCCGCCGCGAGGAGGTGAAGAACCAAAACGCGGGCAGAAAAATCAAAACCAGTATAGTGGCCAACAGGCCGGACAAATACCAACGGTCCGGTTGATTCCGGGTGAGCCACAAAACGACCGCCGCCAACGGGATGAACAGCGCCAACGTAATCGCGCCGACTTTGCCGAAAAGGGCTTTGACCTGCCGGCGTTCCTCGTCCGACTGCGCGCTGGCAAGGGCGACATGATAGCCGAGGTAATTCGGCACAAACACGACCAACGGGCCGAACATCGCGCCGAGCAAACCCATGGCTCCGGCGGCTTTTGCCGTCGCACTGCCCTTGGCGGCAGCGGTACCCACCGTCGCGGCCTTGGCGGAAATTGTGAGCCCGGGCAGCGAGGCCAGGACCGCCAGCGTGAAGGCCTTGGCCGGCTTCGTCCGCTCCAGCGCGCCTTCCACAAACGCCAGCACCTGCTCGTGCAGCAGCTTCCGCCCGCGCGACAGCCGCTGCTTCACCGCTTCCTCGCTCAATTCCAAATCCTGCGCCACCGCCTCGACGGATTGGTGTTCACGATAAAACAAAACCAGCGGTTCGCGGTAAATGTCCGGGATGCGCTCCAGCGAGCGCCACAAAATCGCTTCTTCCTCCCGGCTGATGGCCTGCTCAACCGGCAACGGTTCCGGCGAACGTGACGCGGAAATTTCCTCCAGCGATTCAGCGTTGTGACTCGGTTCGCGTCCCTGCCGGCGCAGGGTGTTGTTGATGAGATTCCGTGCGATGCCGCAAAGCCAGGCGCGCAATTTTGACGGCTCGCGCAAATCGGTTAGTTGTTTCCAGGCAACGACAAAGGTGTCCTGGGCCAGATCTTCGCTCTGGCTCAGACTGCCGGTGGCGCTGTAGGCCAGCGAGCAAATCAGCGATTGATAGCGCGACACAATCTGGCCAAAGGCGTCGCGATTGCCGGACAGGCTTTCGCCCACTAATTCCGCATCGTTGCGCGCAGCGACGGACATGGTTCTGGTTGTCATCATATCATGCATCAGTGGCCGAAAAGAATGAAAAGGTGACAGGGTTTTTGGGCTACAAAGATGTTGCCCCTGACGGGGTTGTGGAACGGTTACGGCACGTCACAACTCGAACTCCGCATCCACGCCGGCGTTTCTTCAACTCAATGGACGTTCTACGATTTGGCGGGTGGCGAATTCGTGTCCGTCCTGGTCTCGGGCTTGGCTTCGGATTTCACGTCGCTGGCCTTGACCCGTTTGGCGACGAAGTCTTCTTCGGCCACATCACCGACCTTGCGATGGAACTTGATTACATCGCCGGAAACCTTGCCGGTGTATTCGATCCGGAGTTCGTTGTCGCCAAACTTGAGCGGTTCGACGAAGAAAATGCCGTTCGTGCCGACCGTGCCTTCGGTGATGACCACTTCGTTCGTGCCCATTTCCCGTTCCCCGATGGCCTTGCCGGTCAGGTTGGTTCCGGCGACCTTGAAGTCGAAGGTATATTTTTGCAGCCCGATTTGGGTGTCAATTTCGCCTTTCCATTTCCCGGCAACGATGTCCTGGGCGCGTGCAGTTCCAACCACCGCGAGCGCACATGCCGCGAGCGTGAGTGCTTTGGTAATTTTCATAGACTGGTTTTGGTTTGAATTGGATTGCGACAAGAAAACCAGAAGCGGACAGGCAAGGGAAGGAAATTAGCTTAGAAGGTAGGGCTCGCTCTTCCATCCTCCGCAGTACTGCTACGCCCGTCCTCCGCAGTAGCTCTGCTACGGAGGATAGAGAAGACGGGCCGAGCGGGCCGCCAAACATCCAACAACGAACATCCAACGCCTAACATCCATGTGAGGGGGGCGCGTGCGTCTCGCACGCGGCGCTCGACGTCTCGTCGAGTGCATCGTTCACATATATCGTTCGGCGCAACGCCGAACGAGGCGACCGGGACGGTCGCGCTCCCCGCAGTCCAGACGCTTCGCGAAGTTCAATGACGTCGGGCAGTCGCGCCAGCGCTTGGAGTGCGGTGGCTTTAGCACCGCTCTTCGGTCGCTTCAACGGCGAGGGCGGGAGACGGAAAAGAATTGGTTTCCCAAGCCCGCTACTGGATGGGGGGTTATGCGAAACGAGTCTTCAAAATTTTGCGCTTGCCTCTAGGCAGGCCATATTCCACCTTTCAAAGCACAGAAGTTATGAAAACAAAATTCCTATCACTTCTCATCATTCCACTTATTTTCACCGGTTGCGCATCAATCTTTGATGGCGGCAGTAAAAGTGTTCAAATCAACTCGAATCCGGAAGGAGCAAAAGTCACTATTTCCAATCAGGAAGGCAAAACCATTTCCGTCCAGAAAACGCCTGCCATCGTCGCCTTGGACCGTTCCAGTGGATATTTCCGCGGGGAAGATTACAAATTGGTCTTTGAAGCGGCGGGTTATAATCCGTATGAGACGCATGTAACCTCCACCATTGATGGCTGGTATTTTGGGAACGTCCTTTTGGGCGGATTGATTGGGATGCTCGTTGTTGACCCGATAACCGGAGACATGTACACGCTGTCGCCTATGGATGTAAATTGCAACCTGGTGCCATCCACGATTCCTACGCCGGCGGCGGAACCAAACACGAATGCGGCCCCCGAATCCAAGCCGTCGGCCGAATCCAAGGCAGACAAATGAACGGCTGACATCGTTGATATGAAAACCACACTGATGATGGTTCTCTGCGGTGTGGCCATCCTTGTATCTGGATGTGCCGCGGGGATCACACGCACCGGTTATCGGCTGCCTGAAAATCGAAAATCAAAGGATTTGCAGCGATGCCCGATCACCATCCAGTGCAATGCGAAGTATGACACCAACGACGTGGTGGTGCTGGGCTCCATTGACGCCTATGACACCGGCTTCTCGACGGATTGCGATGAAGCCTATGTCCTCGATATTTTCTGCCGGGAAGCCTGCTCGGTGGGTGCTGACCTCATCAACATCACAGAGGAGAAGCACCCGGACGGGTGGAGCACCTGTTACCGGGCCAAGGCGGATTTCCTGCGCTTCAAAGACCGGGACAAAGCGAAGGGCCTCCTCTCCGATGCGAAATACGCGCCCAACTTGATCATCGAGCGTTCCGTAAAATCCCAAAAGCGAACCAGAGATTTCATTACCGCGACGGTGCTGGGTGGACCATTGGCGGGAATTGTCGTCTGGACGGCGACCACCCCGCACAATCACTAGTCGGGGGCTTTCGCGCCATCGGCAGCATCTGATCACATTTGTTGCGTGCTGGACTCGAATTATCTCGCGTAGCGCAATCCTCCCATCTCCTGAACCGCTTCGGCTTCATTCACGACCGACGGCACAACGCGATAGACAAAAGCACCTGGCAGAACATGAAATTTTACATAACTGTCTGTGTTGGTGCTGACAGTCACGGTGGTTTTGTAAGTTGCTTCGGTGGCGGTGGAGACCTCATGCACCCCGGGTGTGGTTTGGACTTGGAAGAAACTGCCCGGTATCGAATTTCCAATCTTTGTGCCATCCAATTTTACAGCCGGGTCTATGGCATCACCGAACACCACTGAATGGCGGTAAAACCAGATTCGTCCCATGCCTGCCGCTCGCGGCTGTAACGTTGCCCGATAGTCCGAATACTTGGGGCCGGTAGCGCACCCGGTCAGCAACAGGCCCGATATGATAACACCGAACCAGGTTGTTATTTTGGCCACATGATTCATTCAGCGGAATCGTTGTAGGACCAAACGCAAAGAATCGCAAGCCCCGTCCGGCTTTTGTTGTACCGGCGGTCTGTAACCGCTGGATTCAGCCGGTGGTGTGGTCAAAAGCGCCCGTGCGCAGAAATTGAATCGTCTGCCGGATGGCTTCGCGGTTGCGCATGATGAACGGATGCGATGCGTGAATGACAATGTGGTCGCTCATGCCCGCAAGCCTGGTTCGTTCGACGGAAACCTTTCCGTCGTCGCGGCCGGGAATGAGCAGGCTGTTGATCCAGTTGATTGAGCGGTCGCCGGCGATGATGCCGACGTGAAAGCTTGCCGGGCCGAATTTGTTGGAGGTGGAATTTGTGCCCGTGCCCAATTCAATTCCCGCCGGGCCGTTGATCCATTTGAAAAGAAACAGCCAGCCGAGTTTGTCCACGACCTCGCTGCCTTGATTTGGCGGCGCGAGCATGACCACGCGTCCAAGCGATGGAATGGAATGACGCGCCAGGTAACTGCGAACCATAATCCCGCCGAGCGAGTGCGTGACAAAATTAATCTTCGGCGCGCCATCCCGCTGACAGTCGCCGACGACTTTCCCAATCGCGTCATCGGCGAGCTGCTGAACCGACGCCGCGCGCGAAGGATAATTTATGTTTTGAACCTTATAGCCCGCTTCGGTCAATGCGCTTTCCATCTTCGCCATCGAACGGCTCGTCCGGCACAGGCCGTGCAGTAAAATCACTTCCTCCGGCGCGCTGAACGCCGGTGAAGAAATCGCAACCGTGGCCATGAAAATTAAAATTCTCGAAACCATTCGATCTGTAAAATCATTCTGGCCGAGCCGAACGACAAATGCGAAATGAATTTTCAGGACGAGATGGATGCCCCAATTCGCATGGTTCGCTGGCGCGAAACGTGGTCAGGCGCGTGTTCCAATGCGGAGGATAAAGCGGCGTTAAGAAATCCGTCAAAATCACCGCTTGACGCCGGGTGGCCTTGGCATAGCATCGGTGATGTCGTTCCCGGTAAACCAAAAACCCGAAAGGAAACTGTTATGGATACCACGACTCCGGTACAAACTCCGCCACCGGCAGCCGCCGGTGAAGACAAAACGGTCGCGATCGTCAGCTACCTCACCTTAATCGGCTTCATCGTCGCCATCATCATTCACAGCAACAAGAAAACGAAGCTCGGGGCATTTCATTTGCGCCAGATGCTTGGATTCATACTCACGGTCTTTGTAGGATGGATATGCGTGGCCGTCATGATGTTCGTTCTCTTGTTTGTGCTGGCGTTTATGAAATCCTTCCTCCTCCTCCTGGTTCCGTTGATCTACTTCGCGTTCTGCGTATCATTATTCGTGCTGTGGATCATGGGCCTGGTCGCCGCAGTTCAAGGCCAGATGAAGCCGATGCCGGTGGTCGGACTGCTCTATCAAAAATGGTTCGGCACCGCCTTTGATTGATGGGAAGCCCGGCCTGCCCCGATGCATTTTATCGGAGTTGGGATTCTGGAGCGCGGTCCTCAAGTCTGAAACCGGGCGGCAACAGCTCCGGTAGGAGCGAAATCTTTGTAAAACCCAATCACAAAGAAATCCCCAAGCCCCGTCGGGGCGGCATATTCATTCGTGCCGGATGCTCCAAACGAACCGGTCGGCGTTCGACATGATATCGCTCCTAGCGGAGCTTGAAATGATTTTGTTGGGCGTATTCTACAAAGATGTCACCCCTGACGGGGTTGGGATTGGAATTTGTTTTGGACAGTTTGGCAAGTCGGGAGACCGGGAAGAATTGGCTTCCCAAGCCCGCCACTGGATGGATGCCCCAATTCGCATTGTTCGCTTGCGCGAAACCTGGTCAGGCGCGTGTTCTGATGCGAACGGTGGAGCAATATAACCGCGACGTTCCGGATGCCGTTTATCCGGTTTGGTATCGCAATTCGGTCCGAGCCGGACTGGTCAACCTTGCAACCCTAGGCTGAGTGATGGAATCCCGTTGGGATTCTGGACGCCGCTTTGAAGCTTAATGTGTCGAGGGCGGCCCACTCTTGGCCAAAAGAAATTCCCAAGTACGATTCATTTGCTCGTGCGAAACTTGGTCAACACCCTTCAAAAAACTAAGCCAACCAATAATGGAATCAGCGGAGTCATATTTTCGATCCGTTTTTCCTTTAATGAGCAGGTTGTGCATTATTGCCCTCATTTGTCGCTTCTTGTGCCTCCCGATGCCAAACCGAGGTTCATCGGTGTTTTTTACCAAGCCAGTGACCCGGCATTGCCTTCGTGGGCCGACCATTCTCGTTTTTTCAGCGTTCACACTAAACCTCTCGTTTTCAATTATGCGAATAACCGTGTGCATCGCCTTGCACAGCCTAGCCGGATTATTTGACGAGAGGGTAATGTCATCCGCATAACGCGTGTAAACGATGTTTCGACGCGACGTAAATCCAGCAATTCTGCGATCGAGTTTTGCTGCTACAAGATTGGACAACGCGGGAGAAGTAACAGCACCTTGAGGCAAACCACCGTCATAAGTGCAAAGAGCGGACAAAAAGAACGCTGCTCTCCGAGAATACCCGATAAGCCGGAAAATATTAGCTACGCGGCCATCTGAAATGGATGGAAAAAAGTCTTCCAAGTCGAGGCACAGAAAATATCGGTTGGCGCTGTGAGGCGAAACATTATGGAGCAGGTTCTTGTCCTTCACATAAGCAGTTGCGTATGGTGTCGGAGCAAGTCCGTCGAGGATATTGCGCAGAATCCAAGACTGTAACGCTTTCAAGTCCTTACAGGGCTGGAGTATTTCACGACTTTTCCCGTTTGATTTAGGTATTGTATAACGCCGATAGAAATATTTCTGGCCGCCACAAAACTTTCGAATCAAACGGAAATCCACATGCATGACTTCTGCCAATTCTTTCTCGTCTGAGAAAACTGGCAAATTCATGAGCCGCAGAAGAGGTTTGTTCTGCGCCTTCTCCGCCTCCGGGCTTAAAAAAGGAGGTTTGTTTTTTTCTTCCATGTCAATAAATGGAGGGAAGAGCAGTATCACTTACTCAGGGCGCGCGCAGCGCCCGCGCGGGAACCGCGCGTAGCGTTCATCCGTTTAACCAGGGGTTAAACGGTGAACAGCTTATTGCGGAGTTTTGTTCCGGAGCGGCGAAACACCGCTCAAACCCGTCTTTCGACAGGCTCGGCTAAGCTCAACTGCCCTTCCCAAATGCTTCTATGATACTTTCGCAAACATTGATTCAAAGCCTGAAGTCGAATCTTTGTCAGGAACCAGCTTCTTTCATTTATTCGCCTTTTTGTTCGGCCTGAAAGAAGTAATTCATTCCGGCCTTCACTAGTAATTGACAGGTCGATCCCATTGTAAAAGACCTTTCGCTCGTTGATTAAGCTGTTTACCACGGTTTCTCCTACGGTGCGGATGAGCTTGCCGTCACTTGGCCGCAACGAGTCGACGAGGTTAATCAATGCCGATTTTGGGATCGGATCGAAAACATTTATTACTGCTAGGAAAAATTGATACGCGGCTAGAGGGTTTGTTAAGTCATGGCGCGGTGATGAGGTCTTCGCAATTTCTCGTGCCGCTTCCGCAATTGATGTGGCTAGATTATCGAGATTCCCTTGATTGAGTTGAATATGGAGAATTTTGCTTCGCGTCTTGGTTTGCAAAAATCTGATTGGTCCCAAATTTATGAAACTGCGATGATTCCTGTATTTTGGGTCTGTGACAATGATCAACTTTTGACTCAACGCCGGATGGTTTGAGAACGCGCCGAGTTCTGCAAATGTTCCAGGGCTGTGGAGGATTATTGCGACGGCATGAACGCTGTTGGCGAGTATGTTCTCCAAACTGAGCAAGTCGTGCTTCTGGTGGCCAAGCATTAATTCAATGAAAAAGTCTTCGGGATAATGAACCGCGTAAGCATATTTTGAAGTTAGATCAACAATGCGCGTTCCAATTGCTTTGCGCAGCTCTTCTTCATGTTTACCAGCGCCACCGCACAAGAAGATTGAAACCTGAGAACCTGTTCCGCTTTTCTTCAGGAACTCATCTTCCAACTCTCCAACCAATTTAATGGTTTCGGACTTCACAGACATTAGTCGCGGGCATTCTCCGGGCGTCTTAGAAAATTTACAACTTCAAATCCATATCCGTCACCGCACCGAATGAGGCGTTCGTGACGTGGGCCGCGTATTTTGCCAGCACGCCGCGGGTGGATTTGCCCGTATTCATGCGAACGGGAGTATTTCACGACATCAGCGGTCTGACAAGGATAGTGGTTGTCTGAGCAATTGCAGCGGAATCGTTTTGACTAATCCCTCCGCGCTGTCACCAGCGCGGCTACAATCGGCTGAAGCCGGGGCGCCGTTGCGCCGCGTTGCGAAAAATGCGGGGTAACCGCCGGCTTCAGACCACTTGCCGGACCATGTTCTGGCCGCCAAACTCGTTCGGCACGCGCTGCGCGCACGCGGGGTCTTCGCGCCACTCGCCATCCACAACAAACATGTAAAGATAAGTGCCGGGCGGCAGGTTGACAGTCGCGGACCAGACACCGTCAACTCCGGGCTTCATCGGGACTGGCTCTTTCTGCCAACCGGTGAAGTCGCCGACCAGCAGAACCGTGCCGGCGTCAGGTGCGGTGAGCCGGAAGGCTTGAGCCCGTGTCTCGGTCGGCGCGTCCAGGACGGGATATGCCTTCACGGACTCGACCTGTTCGCGGAACCGGGTTAATTCGAGATTCAGAGTTTCGTTGGCCGCCGCAAGGTTCCGGCGTTCGGTCTCCCAGCGCGCCCGTTCGGTCTTCTGCTGCTGCAGCTCGGTCCGCGTCTGTTCCAGCGCTGCCATGCTTTCGTTAAGTTGCTGTTGCAGCACAACGGAATCCTGCCGTGATTTGGCAGCCGTTTCCTGTTCAGCCGCCAGCCTGGCTTGCGTCTCCTGGTGTTCCTGCCGCAGGCCGGTCAATTCCTGCGTCAACTGACCGCACCGCGCCTCTTGTTCGCTGAGGGCGGCTTGCGTTTGACTCGTGGACGCCGTCGCGGACTCCTGTTGCCGTTGCAGCTCGGATTCCAGCCGCGTCCGCTCGGCGGATTGCTGCTGGAGGTCTGCGCGGGCCTGGTTGAGAGCGGTGGTGCTGTCCTGCTGTTGCTTCTGTAGGGCTTCAAATTCCTGGCGCAGCCTGGCGGATGCCTGTTGTTCGTCGGCCAATTTCCCTTCGAGCTCCGATCGGTCGGCCACGGCGCCGGCCAGGTCCTGCTCCAATTGACTGCGGCGAGTCTCGGTTTCCTGGAGCTGCTTCTGTGTCTGATCGGCTTCGGCCTTGAGGACGCGGAGTTTTTCCGACGCCTGCTGTAAATCGGCGCGGGCCTGGTCGAGAGCAGCGGTGCTATCCTGCTGTTGCTTCTGCAGGGTTTCAAATTCCTGGCGCAGCCTGGCGGATGCCTGTTGTTCGTCGGCTAATTTCCCTTCGAGCTCCGATCGCCCCGCCACAACGCCGGCCAAGTCCTGCTCCAATTGACTGCGGCGGGTCTCGGTTTCCTGGAGCTGCTTCTGTGTCTGATCGGCTTCGGCCGTCAGGGCGCGGAGTTTTTCCGACGCCTGCTGGAAGTCCGCGCGGGCCTGGTTGAAAGCTCCGGTGCTGTCCTGCTGTTGCTTCTGCAGGGCGCCAAATTCCTGGCGCAGCCTGGCGAATGCCTGCTGTTCGTCGGCCAATTTCCCTTCGAGCTCCGATCGTCCGGCCACGGCGCCGGCCAGTTCCCGCTCCAATTCCTGGCACCGGGCCTGATTCTGCTGGAGGGCTTTCCCGGCCTGCCCGGCGGCGTCGGTCGCCGCTTGCAGTTTGGTTCCTTGATCTTGCAGGTCCAACCGGGCTTTTTCGAGCGCGGCGGTGTTATCGCGCAGCACTGTTTCCAACGCTTCGAAATCGTGGCGGAGCTTGGCTGAAACCTGCCGTTCGGCGGACAGCTTGAGCTGCAGTTCCGAGCGGACGTCATGCAGATCGGCCATTGCTTCTTCCAGCCGACCACAGCGAGCTTCTGTTTCTCTGAGTGTCTCTTCGGCTTTCGCGGCGGTGGCCGTAGCGGCATTGAGTTTGCCCGATTGCTGCTGCAGCTCCGCGCGGGCCTGTGCCAATGACGTCGCGCTCTCCCGCAGCCCGGTTAGTTCCTGCTGCAACTGGCTGCAGCGGGCCTCTTTTTCCTGAAGCGCCTTCCGAGCCTGTTCGGCTGCCGCGCTGGCGGTGTTGAGTCTGGCCGACTGCCCTTGCAGGTCGACGCGGGCCTTCGCCAGCAAGGTGGCGTCGGAGTGCGCTTGCTTGCGGAGCGCCTCGAAATCGTGCTGAACGCGGGCAGCAGTTTTTTCCGCGACCGCCAGCCGGGCCTGCAGTTCGTCGCGTCCGGTCCGCAGTCCGGCGAGTTCCTGTTCCAGGCGGCTGCAGAGGCTTTCTTTTTCCCGGAGAGCGTTCTGTGCTTGCTGGGCTGCGGCGGCGGTCCCGGTCAGCCCGGCCGTTTGCTGTTGCAGTTCGACCCTGGCTTTTTCCAGCGCGGCGGCGTTCTCGTGCAATTCCCGCTGGAAGGCTACGAAGTCCTGGCGCTGTTTGGCCGCCGCCTGTTGTTCGGCCGCGAGTTTAATCTGGAGTTTGGACCGTTCGTCCGGCAGCCCGGCAGGTTCCGTTTCGCCCCGGCTCGAGCGAGCCGGCCTTTCCTCACCGGGCGGGGGCCTGGCGGGAGGAACCGGGGTGGTTTCATTTTGCGCTTCCGCATGCATCCGGGGCTCGTTGGGCACGGAGGGCGCCGTTTGCGGAGGCATCGACACCGGTGATTCCATCGTGGAGGAACGGGCTGTGCCGGGGCTGGCCGCCGCTCTTGCTTCCGGTGTAAACGCCGCGGAGGTTTCCGCTCGCATCTCGAGGGAATGGGTGGCGGCCGATGGGATCGGGATCGCAGGCTCGGATTGGGTGAAGCGGCTGCCGGCCGCGCGCAACACGGACGGATCCGGCTTCTCAACTTCGGGCAGACTGGTTGTCCGCGTCCCGGCCGTACCCGGCTCGGGTGTGACGTTGTGCAAGATCGGATGCTGCACCTGTGCCTTGAGCAGGTGGAGGGTGGTCTTCAACGCCAACTCGAGAGGGAATATAGGTTTGGTGATGAAGTCCTGGCCTCCGCTGAGGACGCTTTGTTTGCGATTGTCGAAATTGCTGTAGCTGGTGATGAAGATGACGGGAATAGTTTTGCAGTGGGGCAGGCGGCGAACTTTTTCGCAAAGCTCGAACCCGGTGATGCCGGGCATGCTGATGTCGAGCAAGACCGCGTCCACGCTGGTGGTTTGCAGCTTTTGCAGAGCGGCAACCGGGTCATTGATGGCCTCGGCGTCGTAGTTGGCCCTCCTCAGCGAGTTGACGGCGACCATGCTGCAGACGGGGTCGTCATCCACGGCCAGGATTTTGGCGCGGGCCATGGGCCTGGCCAGGTCCACTTCATCGCTTTTCAGCAACAGGGCGAGACAGTCGACCGCCTGCGCGATGGTTTGGAGGATGGAAGGTGTGATCACGGAAGGTTTGACCTTGATTTCCGAGAGCAGTGCCTCGAGCGCGCGGGCGAGCATGGCGATGCGCGTGCAGCCGAAATCTTCCGCACTGGTGCGAACCCAGTTGGCGCGCTGGTGCAGTTCGACGAGGTGCGGGATGTTGGCGGGTGAACCGGGCGCGCGGATGTAGGCGCAGCAATGCTCACGGATTTCGGGGATTTTCTGGAGAACGGCCTTCAGAAACTCGCTCCGTTTCGGGGATCGGCTGTACACAGCGGTTTTGTCGCCGCCCGGTTTCGGCTGCCCGTTCCCGGAAGCCAGGGCTGCTCCCCCGGCGGCCGCGGGTTCAGCCTGGGTTGTTTGGGCGGAGGTGACCTCGAAGAGCTCCTGGATGGTCTGCATCAGCAGGGAAAACGGGCAATCGGTTTTATGCAGGCGCCGCGTAGGGCTTGTGAGCATGGCGTCCTCGTCGAGTTCGGTCGACGCGGCATTAGAGAGGACGATGACGGGCACGTTCCGCAGGGGCGGGGTCACGCGCATGCGCTTGAGCACGTTCGCCCCGTCCAGCTTCGGCAAGATCAGGTCCAGGATGACCAGGTCGACCGTGAGCTTCATCAGGGTCTTGAGGGCGGTCAGCCCATCCGGCGCGGTTTCCACGTGAAAGCCCTCGCGTTCCAACCGGCTCTGATACATCGTCGACGCGACCTGATCGTCCTCAACCAACAGAATTGTTTTTACCGCTACCATGATTCGTCATGCACGAGGAAAGCGGCGATTCGCCCAGGCCAACAGCCCTATATCCCTTTCCCGCGCTTGCCTGACGAGCAATGCCTGTGCCATTGGCTTTCTTGAGATTGTCGCCCGATGTGGAGGAAATCTCATTCCCGCAACCACTTCGGCGTGACAAGACTAAGAGAGCCCGAGCCGACCCACCGGTCGGGATTGTCTCAGCAAATGCGTGACATTTTGGGCAACTGCGGCTTAACTTGCCTGCGGCCTTTGTGCCTTCCCAAGCCCGCCACTGGATGGATGCCCCAATTCGCATGTTTCGCTGGCGCGAAACGTGGTCAGGCGCGGGTTCCGATGCGAACGGTGAAGCGGCGTGAACGCCGCGTGCCTTTTCAGGAGCGGAGCAGATCAACTTCGTTTACCGCGGGCTACTTTTCAATGCAACGAACAGCCAACCACTGCAAAACGGGAATTTCGTCTTTCAGAATCTCCTCTTCTGCAGACGATGGGACGATTCGTGGTGTTGGCGTACCTTTTCTAGTCTTCTTTGAGTGGATACATGCGTTACGCAGCTGATAAATATGGCTTGCATATTCTCCAATTATGTCAGGTGCAGACGGGTTGAGCCCTGTAATGATTTCTCCGCTGGATGTCGTTTGTGTCTTCGTGATTCTTGCGATTGTATCTGCAGGCAAAGAGCGAATCTTCTGAGACAAGTCAGCTTGCGATACCGCCCATCTCAGAACAGCTTCAATCTGATCTTTCTCTATCCTCGCAACCACGCCTATCTTCGCCGGGGCTTCTTCGAAGAAGTATTCCAACACGTTGTAATAATTCTTAAACTGCGAAACAGGCGAGAAGTCTCGAACAGCAGAAAAATAATACGCCAACAATTGTTCGTCGTGGTAGGAAGTGGCAGTGATAAGCTCCTGCTCAATCCTGAAATTCGATTCAGATGACATTCCCCGGCTTACAAAGTATTCGAGCGAGTTTGGTTTTGGTTTCCCGGGTTCTATGACTTCAAACATCTCTGCTTGCTCAAGGGTCAATAGGATGCCAGCGACTTTGATTATGGGTAGATTGAATATGCCAGTGCCAAGGCTGGAATGATCTTTTGTCGTGACTGTCGCTCTGATCCTCATCGCTGCTTTCAATTTTTTTTGATATTCCTCGAATGCCTCTTGGAAGTAAGACCTGAACAAACACCAATCGTATATGCAGTCCTTACTCGGGTGGTTTGGGTCTTTACACTCAACAATCGTGTCGTCGTTGAGTGTGTCTAACACCAAGCATTCGGTGAGTCGCCAGTCATACCTGAAATAATGGTCATCAGGGTCGTCTCGCCAGTAAACGAATTCTGTGATTTTGCTGGTGAGTTTTGAATCCGGATATTTCTTTGAATACTCGAAGAGGTAATTGTCGATGACATACTCAATTTCGCGTTCCGAAGGCTCGTCTCCGGGCAACTCAAACCGCACTTTTACCACCGAATCAAGGCGTTCCAAGAAATAGAACGCTTGCGAGGTAATTATCGGCTCGCCCATCAGGTTGGGTGTAATTACGACTGGAAACTTCAGACCTGAAAAGAATACAACTTTCCCTAAACCACGCGAGTTCGTCAGGGGCATTAAGAGATTTATTGCCATACTAATGGTGCATCAAAGCTTCAACTCCGCATCTGTCTCCGCGCCGAGCGAAGTGTCGGTGACAGACTCCACAAATAAAAATTCACGGTCAAGTTTGCAATCGCGTGACACGCCGTCCTTGCGCTGCTACATTGTCGACCGATATTGAATTCGTAAATCGCCAATCGTAAATCGTAAATATATTTGCCATGCGCTCTGATATCATAAAAAAAGGTTTTGAACGCGCGCCGCACCGCTCGCTGCTCCGCGCCACCGGCTCCATTGAATCCGAAGCCGACTGGGACAAGCCGTTCATTGCCATCTG
>Ga0187874_10000642_pt1 | contig 40362 bp, 32 predicted proteins | sample June2016WEW_16_1_3_FD_132993 | JGI IMG/M metagenome (GOLD analysis project Ga0187874, IMG submission 132993) | Peatland microbial communities from SPRUCE experiment site at the Marcell Experimental Forest, Minnesota, USA - June2016WEW_16_150 | ecosystem: Environmental > Terrestrial > Soil >... | reverse complement strand
GCTTGGTGAACTGGAAGCGCTTGCGTGCGCCCTTCTGGCCGTACTTCTTGCGTTCCTTCATACGGGAATCGCGGGTCAGAAAACCGTTCTTGCGAAGAGCCGCGCGCAATTCCGGGTTGAAGCGGCTGATGGCACGGGAGAGCCCCATGCGCACCGCGCCGGCTTGCCCGCCAACGCCGCCGCCCTTCGCTGTGGCCATGACATCCACCTGCTCCGCGATGCTGCTGAATTTCAGCGGCTCGGTGGCGTCATGACTCCAGGCATGATTCGGAAAATACTTGTCAACTTCGCGGCCGTTCACCGTGAATTTGCCGGTGCCGGCCCGCAGAAACACGCGAGCAATGGATTCCTTGCGGCGGCCGGTGCCGAGAAACCAAGTCTTTGTGCCCACAACGGGCGTTTCCACTGTACTCAATGCTCCTCCTCGAAACCCTGTTCGGACGAGACTCGTCCGCGTAATCTCATCGACTTCACGTCCGGATTGCTCCCTGCTAAGGCACCACTTAGAAAGGAACCCCTACGTGCGGAAAACCAGAATCGGGCCCTGGCCCCGCCGGGACCAAACTCAAGGCGAAATCGGTTGCGGCTTCTGCCCCGCGTGCCGCGCCAAACCGGCGGCGTCGCGGTAAACACGCAATTTCTTGGCACGGCGCGCGCGCAACTTGTTCTTCGGCAACATGCCGAGAATGGCTTCGCGAACCATCCATTCCGGCTTGCTCTCGCGGAGGCGCTTGGCGGGAACTTCCTTTAATCCGCCGGGATAGCCGCTGTGCGAGTAATAAATTTTTTGATCGACCTTGTTGCCGGTCAGGCGAATTTTGTCCGCATTGATGATGACCAGGTGATCGCCGGAATCGAGATAGGGCGTAAAGCTGGCCTTATCCTTCCCGATTAAAATGCGCGCCGCTTTCGTGGCCAGGCGGCCCAGCACCTGGTTGGAAGCGTCCATGACAAACCACTGCGAGCCGATTTTGAGGGCTTCGGCTTCTGCTCCCTTGGCTACGTACGTCCTCATTGCAATCAGTCACACCTTTCCCTGTAAAGACAAAATCTAATTTTAAGGGTGGAGTGCGGCTTTGTCAACGAAGCACTTGCGCTTTCCCGCCCCACAGAAAGCCAGTTTCCGATTACGCGACTCTACAGGAGTTAGCCAATCGCTGACCGCGCCGATTGCCGGTCACAAGGTCATTTCCCAACACGTATTCGACTAGGTACGAAATCCCTAGCAGAATTCCGTTTCGCGAACCGGATTTATTTCTGGTTCAGAAGCTCTGGATTTCGGATGATGAGCATTCGACGAACAGGAGAGGTTACTGAGGCAAGCCGATCCGGCGGACCAAGTCCTGGAAGCGAGGATCAGAGCGCAGAGAGTCGAATACGGGATCGCCCTTGAGGAACGTGAGCCAGAAATCGCGCTGCTGATAGCCCTTTTCGAGCCAGGCGAAGGCTTGATCCTTGTCGCCGAGACCAATGTAGATTTTCGCGAAGTTGGTTGGCGCTACATAGCCTTTCTTCGACTGCTCTTGCAAATCCGCAATCACCTTGCGAGCGTCCGCGGCACGGCCCATTCGGCCGTAAACGTAGCCGATCGTCGCGTAGGGTTCTGCCGTGAAGTCTCCCGCCTTTTTCAATTCTTCGACGGCCTCCTGAAACTGACCTTGCTCGGCTAGCGTCTTGCCGAGGTAAAGATGCGCGGGCCAAAAGCGCGGCTCGAGATCCAAGGTCTTGCGCAGTTGGGAGACTGCCTCGTCGTAGCGCCGCGCCTCATACAGGGATTGCGCCAAGAGAAAACTTCCTTGCGCGGACACTGGGTCGAGTTCGACTGCTCGCCGGCCTTCGCGAATCGATTCCTCGATCTTGCCCTCTTGACGGAGGAAATGTGCATGGTTGGCGTGTGCGATGGAGGAGTTTGGGTTTAGACGGAGCGCGGTTTGAAATTCTCTCTCGGCACCCGCCCAATTCCAGTCGTAGTCTGCCAAGTTGGTGGCCAGGGAGACATGGGCTTCGGCAAGCTGGTCGTCAATCTCGAGGGCGCGCTTCGCGGCAGCCTCGGATTGAGGAAGACCGTCCATCGGAGCGACGTTGCTGTTGAATATGAGCGCCCGATAGGAATCCGCCAAGGAAGCATAGGCCGCTGCGTAAGCCGGATCCTTCTTGATGGCGGCTTGGAACAGCGCTATGGCTTTTTGTTCGTCAGGACCGTTATGCAGATTCAGGTAGAAGAGGCCGCGGAGATAGTCTTCGTGGGCTTCGGGATCAATGACGTCATTTCGGGTAAAGCGGGCCTGTTCCTGCGGGGTGAGTTTCAACTGGACTTCATCGACGATAGCCTGCGCGATTTCGTCCTGGAGGCGGAGCGAATCCCGGAAATCGCGTTCGTAACCCTTGGCCCAGAGGTGTGTATCGGTGGGGCCTTGAACCAATTGCGCGGTGATGCGGATGCGGTCGCCTTCGCGTTCGACCGAACCTTCAACCACGGCGTCGACATTCAGCTCTCGCGCAATCTCCGGAACCGACTTCTGCGTTCCCTTATACCGCATCGCCGAGGTACGCGAAACGACACGCAACGAGCGGACCTGGGACAGCTCAGTGGTCAGTTCTTCGGTCATGCCATCGGCGAAGTATTGCTGTTGAGGGTCGCCGGAGAGATTTTCGAGGGGAAGCACGGCGAGAGAGTGAATGCCGGGAGCAGAGGCGCGATGGAATACCCTGTCACGCAAACCACCGACGTTGGCGGCGAACAGAGCGGCGGCAAGGACAGCCAGGGCGATGACGCCGGGAATCCACAGGCTTCGCTTCGCGGAGCTTGGAGGGGTTACGGAAACGGGAACAATGGAAGGGGAAGTGGCCCGCGGCGTGTGAGCGGCTTCGAGCGCGGCGCGGACTTCGCTTGCCCGCTGGTAGCGGTGGCCCGGCTCCTTTTCGAGACAACGCTCGATGACCGTCCGGAGTCCTGCAGGAAGTTGGGGCGGGAGCGGAGGGAGCGGCTCCCGGAGGATTCCAGAAGTCAGCTCGAAGGCCGTCTGGCCGCGGAAGGGGCGATTGCCTGCCGACATTTCGTAGAGGGTGACGCCGAGAGACCAGATATCGCTGCGCGCACCAGCTTCTTCGCCGCGGAGAATTTCGGGCGCGATGTATGGGAGCGTTCCGACGATCGCGCTGGCATCGATAGCCGATTGGGTCGAGCGAGTCGATTCCGCGAATTCGCGGTCGCCATAAAACCTGGCAAGACCAAAGTCCAGAACCTTGACCTGGCCGGAGGGGGTGATGACGACATTGGCCGTCTTGATGTCGCGATGGATGATACCGCGATCGTGCGCATGTGCCAGCGCGGCGGCGATCTGCGCGCCATAGCGCACCACCAGCTCTGGGCGCAGGCCTTCCGGGGGGATGAGCGAATTGAGCGGCCTGCCCTCGACGAGCTCCATCACAATGAAATGGTGGCCGCCGGCTTCGCCCACTTCGTGGATGGTGCAGATATGCGGATCGTTTAAGGCGGAGGCGGAACGCGCTTCGCTGAGGATTTTTTTTTCCGCCTCGGCGCCGCCTTGAGAATCCCGCCGGAGGATTTTGAACGCGACATCCCGTTTCAAGTGCTCATCGCGAGCTCGATAGACCTCGCCCATACCGCCGGCGCCGAGCTTTTCCACGATTCGGTAGTGCGAGATGATCTGGCCGATTAGAGATGAAGAGTCCGGCATTTCGCGTTCATCTTAGGTTGAGCCAGAAGGCAAGTCAACGAAGACAGATTGCTTACAAGCCAGGGTTGCATAGCATCTGGAAGCAAAAGATTGGCATGCTGGAAACATGCCAACAACGCTCAAACCGGACAAGTGAAGTACTGGGACGGTGCGTGCCTGGTAATCCGAGTGATCAAGGGTTAGCGCGCCGATTTTTGATTGCGAGTCCGAGCGATGTTATCGTGTCTCTGCTTGGACATTTCGCCGATCATGGGACGAGCGCCGAATGCGACTTCATACGCATATCCCTGTGAGGGCCACCGCACGCTTATCGCGTAGATATGGATTTTCCTGGAGTGAATCATCCATGGGACCCCACCGCTCATGAACGTATTTGACCTGGTTGTCGGCAAGCCCATCAAGACCAGCGACGAACGCGCCGAAAAGATCGGTCCGGCACAGGGCATCCCCATCTTTGGGCTCGATGGGCTGAGCTCGGCTGCTTACGGCCCGGAAGCGGCTCTCAGCCTTCTGATTCCCCTCGGCCTTCTCGGCGTGCGCTATATCGTTCCGGTCAGCGCCGCGATCATCACGTTGCTGGTGATTGTGTACTTCTCCTATCGCCAGACCATCGCCGCCTATCCCTCCGGCGGCGGCTCCTATACTGTGGCGCGCTTCAACCTGGGCACACCGGCGGCGCTGCTTGCCGCGGCGGCGCTCCTGGCCGATTACATCCTGACCGCGGCCGTGGGGATTTCCGCGGGAGTGGGCGCCCTGGTCTCGGCCGTTCCGTCGTTGCTGCCGCACACGGTGTCCATTTGCGTGGGGATTCTGATCGTCATCACCATCATCAATCTCCGCGGTGTACGCGATGCGGGCTTGGCCTTCGCCGTTCCCACCTACCTTTTTGTCGGCACGCTTCTGATTACCATCGTCGCAGGCATTCTCCGTGTTCTCCTCAGCGGCGGACACCCAATGCCGGCAGCTCCCCTTCCGCCACCGCCGCCGATGACCCAAGCCGTCACCTACTGGCTGCTGCTGAAAGTCTTTGCCAGCGGTTGCACCGCATTGACCGGCGTAGAGGCTGTGAGCAACGGCGTAAAGGCCTTCCGCGAGCCCGCGGTGAAAAATGCCCAGCGCAGCCTCACCGTGATTATTTTTGTCCTGGCGGTGCTGCTGGCGGGAATTTCCTATCTCGTGAAGGTTTACGGCATCGCCGCGACTGATCCGGGGCAGCCCGGTTACCAGAGCCTTCTCTCCATGCTCATCGCCGCGGTTTTCGGCAAAGGCTATTTCTACTATCTGACCATCGGCTCGATTCTCTTCGTTCTTTCGCTCTCCGCCAACACCGCCTTCGCCGATTTTCCGCGCCTGTGCCGCGCCATCGCGCAGAACAACTACCTTCCGCACGCCTTCGGGTACCGCGGGCGGCGGCTCGTCTATACCTATGGAATCGTGGTCCTGGCGGTGCTCTGCGGCGGCCTTCTGATTCTTTTTGGCGGGGTCACCGACCGGCTGATCCCGCTCTATGCCGTCGGCGCATTTCTGGCCTTCACGCTTTCGCAGACCGGCATGGTGATGCACTGGCGGAGAAATCGCGGTCCGGGCTGGCTGAAGAGCGCGTTAGTGAATGGGTTGGGCGCGCTGGTCACCGGAATCACCGTCGTCGTGGTGCTGGTTGCGAAATTCGCGCAAGGCGCATGGATCACGCTGCTTTTCATTCCCTTGACGATTGTTTTTTTCACCGTTGTCCGCCGCCACTATCACTCTGTGAAGGTCCTCACCAACTGCACGGTTCCCGTCAACCCGGCAAGTCTCAGCCAAGCTCCCATCGCCGTTGTGCCCGTGGACCGCTGGAGCATCATTACCCGGCAAGGGATTGCATTTGCCGCCCGGCTTTCAACGGAAGTGATCGCCCTGCACGTCGAGCTTGGGGAGAACTCCGAATTGCTTCTCGACGACTGGGCGCGCTACGTTGAAGAGCCCTTTCGCATCGCCGGAAGGGAGGGGCCGAAACTCCAACTACTGCCTTCCCCTTACCGCTTCATCATCATTCCCATCATTCAGTTCATTCTCGATCTTTCGAAGAAGCATCCCGATCGCAACATCATTGTGGTCATACCCGAGCTCGTGGAAAACAAATGGTATGAATATTTCCTTCACAATCAGCGTGGCCGGCTGCTGGAATGGCTGCTGCTGGTGCAAGGCAATGAGCGCATCTTCACGGTAAGTGCGCCGTGGTACGTCGGCGAAAGAACGTAACGCCAGTGGTCGGCAGTGTTGCGCCTGGAATCCAAAGTCGAGGAGAGATTCCTCCGCTCCGGGACGGCAAACAACGCCGTCCCTCCGGTCGGAATGACAGTTTCTAGGTGCTGGATAAGGTAGGAGAATCCAGCTTGGGCGAAGGCACGCCGCTAGACAATGCTACGCTGTTCTTCAGAGAGCGCGTCGGCTGAACGAGGCGAGGCTTGCAACCTCACTGCACGTCCGAGACTTTGCCTTTCACGAACGTGACCTTCATATCCTTGTAGTAGTAAATCTGCTTGGCGCCGAGATTGACAATTTTCTCCGGCTGACCCAAGGCAGCGGTAACTTCATCGGGGGTTTGGCCCAACTGAATCGTCGGGGGAGGCTGAGGCGGGGTGGCCGGCTGTTGCGGAGCCTGCTGCTGTGCCTGCGCGTTTTGGCCCTGCGCGTCTTGCCCCTGCTGCTGTTGCTGTCCGCTATCTCCCGTGTCGATCTCGAGGGTTTGATTGATGAGGTCAGAGACTTGGCCGCCATCGGCGCCGCTCAAATAGTCTTTCGGGAACTGAAAGACGACCTGGGCTCTTCGCTGGGAGGGATCCTGTACCGAATTACAGGTGTCGCACTCGATAATCGTGAGCGCAACCTTGGAGTCCTTGCGATTGACGTCGATCTTGGAGACATAAACCTTCTCCCCGACGGTCAGGAACTTCGTGTCCGTGGACGCTGCGCCGGTCGGGTCTGACACGCCCTTCCATTTCAGGAATTTACTGACTCCCTGCGCGGCCGTGTTGCTGGCCGCATGAACTTGGCCATCTTTTACGGTGCTCGGCAGGATAACCGCGTTTCCGGAGGGGACGCTGATGATTCCACCTTTTTTTATCACCAGCACCGTGCCGGTTTCGAGCACCGAAAGTCCGGTCGAATCCGTGCCCAGTTTCACCAGCTTGTATTTCGCGGTCAACTGACTCTCCAGGGAATCAGCGCCACTATCCTGTGCTTCAGCCAGCATCCAGGGAAACATCCCCGCGAAGATTACCGCAACCATCTGGATCGTCCGCGCCGCTTTGCCGTTCATTGAAAGCTCCTCCTGTAGACCGCCCACTCTCCCTCTCAAAAGGAACCACTGCCCGCAAACCCACTCTCCGGGCAGGCAGGGGGAGCATCAGCAAAATGCGGCCAAACGCTCCCGTTTGCCACCGGATCGCGTTCTCGGACGTCCGCTAGTCGTCGCTGCTGCTGCTTGCGGAGGCGTCCTGGACTTCCTTCTCGGCTTGGCTGGCCTCGTCCTGTTGCGCTTTCAGATCGGCCTCTACCGTCAAGTCCGGCTGCGCCTGACCGTTGGGATTGGGTTTGGAACCAGCCGCCGGACCGGCGGGAATGCCGTTCTTCCCCTGGTTTTCCGCGAGCTTCCCGAGGCCTTCGCTGATCTTGGCCTGGAAGTCGTTGTGCATGTCCTGCAGATCCAGAACGGCCACGGCAACCTGTGATCCGGAGGTGCAGTCATTCCTCTGGCTACTGGCGACGAGTACTTTCACGTTCTGGTCTGCGTCCGGGGTGTCCTGGATGCGCGTCAGCACATCACCGGGGCTCAAGGAACATTCTGTTCCGTCGGGATTAGACTCACTGAGAACCGCGGACACGATGAACGTGCGGTGCGCGGGATCCAGTGCGGCCGGAACTTCATCGGGGCCGTTCTGGCCTCCACCCGCCGGGGCGGTGCTACTCACTGGGGCGGCGGGCTCGGGATTCGCAGCCGCTTGTTGTTGCGCTGCGATTTGGGCTTTTACTTCATCGGCGATCTGCTGCTTTACCTCGGGCGTAAGACCGACCGCGCCGCCGCCGGATGCAGGTTGCTCCTCGCCTGCCGCCTCGGCATTGGCATTGGCCTGCGCTGCCGCTCGGGCTTCGTATGCTGCTTGAAGATTGGCAGCCAGCAAATAGTCGGTGATCCAGAAAGCTGGAGAGGCGTAAACAGGTGCAGGGGCAAAGTAGTAGCCATAATACCCGTACCAAGGAGCCCCACCCCAGCCCCAGCCGAACGCTATCGGCGCGGCCCAGGGATTGTAGGCCCAGCCATAGAATCCGGGGGCGTAGTAAAGCGAAGGAACAAAGCCGAAGTAGGGATGCCCGTGCCAGTAATACCCGCGATAGGCATAGGCGTAACTGCGGCCACCATAGTAATAGGACCGCCGCATATAGGGGTGGCCACCCCGGTAGTAGCCATGTTCGGCAAAGCCACGACCGTGTCCATAGCCGACCACTCTGACACCGGGCCGGGGATGGGAGTCGAACCGCCGCTCGCCATGAGCGCCGTGGTTGATCGTCATGCCGCTGCGGGTGTGGATGGTGCTGACATGGCCACCGCGATCGAAATTCGCTCTTGTACCACTCTTGGTTTCAACGCTGGTCCTTTTGCCGGTGGAGTTGAAACTGTGGACGCTGCCATTCGCGCCGGGCTTGGAACTCCCACCGGCGGGGTGATGCCCCGCCACGTTGGTTGCGCCGCCGTGCGCGGTATTGGTGGCTCCATGCGTCCCGCCGGTGGTTGGTCCGTGCGTGCCAGCCCCCCCGGTGGTTGGTCCGTGCGTGCCAGCCCCGCCACCCGAGCTTCCGGCTGGCTTTGAGGGTGCTTTTGGCGCCGGCTTAACCGCAGCCGCAGGTTTACTCGGTGCCTTAGCCTGGGGCTTCTTCTCCTGGGCCACCGCGAATACCGATACAGCAAGGAAAAGCATGGAAAACAACAGACCACGAACCAGAAGCTTGCTTCCTTCGTTCCAACTCATCATTGCCCTCCTCGGAAAATCCCCCATCATTGCCAAAATCAAAAAAACGCGCCCTGCTCTCGACAGTCTGTCCGACGTACTTTAGCGCCGACCGTCAGCGCGTTGCCGCCGCGTGTGAGCGGGCTTTACCCGGGTATTCATCTTCTTGTGATGGGAGTACAAGGCAAGCAGCCGGAACCTGCCGTGACCACGGAAGCTGCTTCATGATGAACTTCACACTGGGCATGCTGTTCCCCAAAAAGCAATTGACCGCGGAGCAGAGGAAGGAATCTTACTGGTCTGAGGACGCAGAGTCAATTGCTAGCTTCCGAGAAATGACGGCTACTTAATTAGAAGGTGTGGTTCGTCGATTCTGGGGGACTTTGGAAGCCTTTGCAATACGGAACGATGGCCGTGTACCTGCGGGCCATTGAAATCGATGTTGACGTAATGGCTAACCAGGCTAATCATGCGTCATGTCACCAACACTCAAGAAAGTGCTCCAAGCAGTATTCTGGTTCGTCCTTGGTCATCTTAGCTGCGCGGTCATGCATCATCTCCACCACTTCACGTGGAAATGACCGAGAGGCGTGTGCCAAGTTGGCATGGGCGGGATGGCTGGGGGTCTCCCTCGGTCCGTTCGCAATCTGGCGATAGCGATTTGAATAAAGCTAACGCTCTGGTTGGCTAGCTGCGGGGGCGTCGAGGGCCAGATCTTCGCCCACCAGATGCAGGTAATCCTGAAGAACGGAAACGACAAGCGCGTGGTCCTCGCGCTGCGGCAAACCGGAAACGGTGATCGTGCCGACGCACCCTGTTCCCGCAAGGAGAATCGGGAAACAGCCGCCGTGGGTCGCATAGTCCTTTGGATCAAGGCCCACCTTTTCTTGTAAAGTGCTTTGAGCGCGCTCGTGCTTCAAACCGATGGCGTAGGAACTGCGGTGAAAGCGCAGAACGACGTTACGCTTGCGGCGAATCCAGTCCCAATTGTCCGGCGTGGTTCCCGGCATGGCGTACGAAAAAAGAGCATGCCCGTTGAGCTGAATATCGATGGCCACGGCAACGTGGCGTTTTTCAGCAGCCGCTTTGAGGGCGGTCCCCACAGCCCAGGCCACTTCTGCATCAAAGTGTTTGAATTGCAGCCGCTTTTCCTGCAGCGCAATTTTTTCGAGATCTTGATCAACGGTCATGAATTTTTCCTCCGTGAAACGAGTGAAGTAAACCTGCAAGAAACTTCTTTGCGACTACGTCACAACCGGCGCATAAGCAACACCAGCCAGGCCAAACACCCGCTGATAGCGCTGCACCTCCTCGCGGGGGCCCAGCGCTTTTTCAAAGTTGTCGGAAAGTTTCACTGCCGGCCTGCCATTGGCATCGTTGAGCTTGCACACCAGGCTTACGGGATCGAAGTCGCCACTGCCTTGCGCATTGCAGTTGCGAAAATCATTGGTAAGCAACGTGCCCCATCCCGCGCTGAAGCGGATGCGGCGTTCGGGAATCCACTTTCGTTCATTGAGAAAATCGCTCGCTTGCCGAAAATCCGTGGGAGCAGCGCCATTGCGAATTGTCCCGGAAAAATAGGCATGCAATCCCAAAATCGTGTCCACATCCAGGGAGTCAGAGGCAATGAAGAGTTTTTGCCGCGGATCGCGCCCTTTCTGTTCGAGCCAGGCAATGTATTCGTCGCCCGCAAGAAAAGGATCTTTGCTGTCCGCGCGCTGTCCCGTCCAGTCCGCCACCCAGTCCGGAGCGTTGCCAAGAAACTGCGTCGTGCCAAAGGTGTCTGGGAGCAGAATGCGCAACTCGCCGTGATAGGTCTGCTGCCAAAGCTCCAGCAAGCGGTATTGCGAGGCCTTCAGTTCTTCGTCATCCTTGGCCATTGTGGCCAACGCCATGGGCAATTCATGGGCATTCGTGCCGATCGCTTCCAAATCGTGTTTATAGGCCAGATAGGTATTCGAGGTACCGGTAAAGTTGCTGCCGAGCACGTCGCTTATGGCTTTTACCACGTACTCCTGCCATAAGAAGCTATGGCGGCGCCGCGTTCCAAAGTCGCTCACTTTCAGTCCGGGGACGTCGCGCAAGCGCTCCATTTTTTCCCAGAGTTTCGTTTTGGCCCGGGCATAGAGAATATCCAACTCGAGTTCGCTCAGACGCTTGAGGCTGGCGCGCGTCCTCAACTCGCTGATTGCCGAAAGCGCATAAATCTCCCACATGGTCGTCTCTGTCCAGAGGCCGTGAAAGGCGAGGGAGAACTGCCCGTCTTGAATCGAGAGCTCATAATCAGAGAGCCGGAAGTCGCGATCGAGCCACTCCAGGAAAGCCGGTTGAAAGATACCGCGGCGTCCATAAAAGGTATTGCCTGCGAGCCAGATCAGTTCGGATTTTTGAAAGCGCAGCTTCCTGGTCTGCTCGAGCTGTTCCCGAAGCTGATCGGCATCGATCAAATCGCCAAGGCGTACGTTGACGGAGCGATTGATGAGCGAAAAAGAGGCGGTGGTCTTAGGGAAGCGCTTCCAGATGAACTGCAGCATCAGCAGCTTGTAAATATCGGTATCGAGCAGAGACCGCGTAATGGGGTCCACTTCCCAGTTATGGTCATGTGCGCGCCGCGCAAAGTTGATGATCACAATGCCACCACTTTACCTTACTCGGGGCGCTCGGCGGCAAGTGTATGCGAGATCCGCCACGCCGCGCTTACTCGAGGACGTGGATGTTCTTTTTGGCGCAGATCTCCTTGAGTATCTGGGGCCACACGCTTACGGTGACTTCGCCGAGATGCGCTTTCCTCAGCAGGAGCATGAGGGTGCGGGACTGACCGATACCGCCGCCGATGCTCAGCGGGATTTCATTCTTCACAATGGCCTGGTGATAGGGGAACTTGAGGAAGTCCAACTGGTGGGACAGCTCGAGTTGCTTCTTCAAGCTTTCCGCATTCACGCGAATGCCCATGGAGCTGAGTTCGTGGCGGCGCCGCGTGACATGGTTCCAGACCAGGATGTCGCCGTTCAAACCATGCAGGGGCCGGCCATCAGGGCCTTTGGTTTCGGTGACCCAGTCGTCGTAATCGGCGGCACGCATTTCGTGCGGATAGCCATCCTCGAGGGGATAGCCGATGCCAACGATGAAGAGCGCGGGGTACTGCTGGAGAATGGCCGTTTCGCGCTGCTTCCGGGGGAGCTGGGGATACATTCAGAGGAGTTCCTCGGCATGGAGGAAGGTGAGCTTCTCCGGCAGATTCGGATACTTTTCATTCTTGAGCTCGGGGAAAAGATCCTGGGCGTAGAGTTCGGCTTCGACGAGCACTTTCCAGATTTTGCCGACGATCTCCTTCAGGAAGTCGAGGTCGCGCTGATCGGAGGTGATGGCGCGCTCCCAATCCCACTGGTCCACGTAGACGCTATGGTCATGGTCGAGGAAATAGTCTTTGCGGACGGCGCGCATGTCCGTGCAAAGGCCTTCACCGGGACGCATGCCGAATTCCTTCAGGGCCACCCTCTTCCACTTGGTGGCGGCCTGAACAATCTGGGCATCCACGGGGTGCTTGTCGTAGTCATTGCGGATATGGAATTGGATGGGGGTGCGGGAGCCGTCGCGGTCCAGCATGTCGTTGACACCGCTTGCGATGTCCACGATCAGGGGTACCGTTACCATTAACAGATTCAATTCCTTACAGAGGTTGTCCTCGATAAAGCGTTTAACGGCGAAAATCGCTTTCTGGGTTTCCCTGCGGGAAAGCGCACTGGAATAGTCCAGGGGAAGAATCTTCTCCAAATCCTCATAGTTGCCAATACCGGGTCCTGCCAAATCCGCTGCTTTGCTGGACATAGGTCACACCTCCGCTAAACCTTTCTCATGAATTCTTCTATCCACCAGCCTGCGCACCTCAGGAGTTAAAACTCCTGCATTTGCGGGCCTTGTCGTCATGGCTGAACAGGCTGTGGAAAACACCAAAAAGATTTTCTTCAGGGGCTGAAGCCCATTGGTTTTAGGAATCTTATGCCGGGGCTGAAGCCCCGCCCTCCTAAAGAAAAGACTTTTCCCGCAAACTGTGCCCTTCGCTGGCCCTGGGTAAGATGGTGGCCTGCCAGGAGCCACTTATGAGATGAGCTCCAAGGGAACAGTCACGCCAAGGGAGGAAAGGGGCCAGTACGGGACACACCGAGTCATGTGATATATGTCACAGCTTTTGGTGCCTATAAGCAAGTTTAATAGTAGTGCTCTCCGGCCAGCCTCGATTGCCGGCCCCTGAACCGCTTATCTCATGACATCTGAGTACCAAAATTCAATTAGGAGGACACACTCATGGGCATTAGTACCCTATCCGCTGCGACTACCAAAGGAACCGCGGACTATGTAAATGAAGTTTTGACGAGCGTACGAGCCAAGAATCCGGCCGAACCCGAGTTTCATCAGGCAGTGCAGGAAGTACTCGAATCCTTAGGTCCCGCCCTCTCGAAACACCCTGAATACCAAAAAGCGCGCATCCTTGAGCGCATGGTCGAGCCGGAACGCGTAATCATGTTTCGCGTCCCCTGGGTCGACGATCAGGGCAACGTCCAGGTGAATCGCGGATTCCGTATTCAGATGAGCAGCGCCATCGGCCCGTATAAGGGCGGACTCCGCTTCCACCCTTCGGTGAACCTGGGCATCTTGAAATTCCTGGCCTTCGAGCAGGTGTTGAAGAATTCCCTGACGACGCTGCCAATGGGCGGCGGCAAGGGAGGCTCAGACTTTGATCCCAAGGGCAAGAGCGACAACGAGGTGATGAGGTTCTGCCAAAGCTTCATGACCGAGCTGTGCCGCCATATCGGCCCAGACACGGACGTTCCGGCGGGCGACATTGGAGTCGGCGGGCGCGAAATTGGCTTCCTGTTTGGCCAGTACAAGCGGCTGAAGAACGAGTTCACCGGCGTGCTGACGGGCAAGGGGCTGAACTGGGGCGGCTCGCTGATTCGTCCGGAAGCGACGGGTTACGGTTGCGTGTACTTTGCGTCCGAAATGCTGAAGACACGGAAGGAAAAGCTGGAAGGCAAGCTCTGCCTGGTCTCCGGAAGCGGCAACGTGTCGCAATACACGATCGAAAAGCTGCTGGACTTCGGAGCCAAGGTCATCGCCATGTCCGATTCCAATGGCGTGATTCATGATCACGAGGGCATCAACCGGGAAAAGCTGGCATGGGTTCTGGAACTGAAGAATGTGCGCCGCGGCCGCATCAAGGAATATGCGGACCACTTCAAGACCGCAAAGTATATGCCCGTGGATCCTTCGAAGGACTTCAACCCGCTCTGGGCCATTAAGGCGGATTGCGCCTTCCCGAGCGCCACACAGAACGAAATCAACGCCAAGGATGCGGCGACGCTGGTGATGAACGGGTGCAAGGTGGTGGCGGAAGGCGCCAACATGCCGAGCACACTGGACGCCACGAAGCTGTTCCTGGAAGCGAAGATCCTCTACGGGCCGGCCAAGGCCGCCAACGCCGGCGGCGTGGCGACTTCGGGCCTGGAGATGAGCCAGAACAGCATGCGGCTCTCCTGGACGAGGGCGGAAGTGGACGAGCGGCTGCACAACATCATGATCGCCATCCACAAGAACTCGTTTGAGACGGCCGAAAAGTACGGCATGCCGGGCAACCTGGTTTTCGGCGCGAATATCGCCGGATTCCTGAAGGTGGCCGATTCGATGCTGGATCAGGGGCTGGTCTAAGACCCGTTCAGCGGTTACTATGCGGCGGGGTGAAAAGTTCACCCCGCCGTTTTACTATTCAGACGGAAACATTCATGAACCGAGACCAGATTCCCCGGCCATTGCCGGACGCGGAACTGCTCCTGGAGGGCTTCGACAACCTGATGCCCTTCCGGGTGCAGGAGATTCTGCTGGTGTCGAGTTTGTACGATTCGTTCATCCTGCGCGAAGACGGCCGGCTGAACGAGTTGCTGATCGGCGAGTCGCTGGACCTGCACCTGCAGCAGATTCCGCGGATCACGCACGTCTCCAGTTGTTCGGAAGCGCTGGCGTTGGCGCGTTCCGATCCGCGGCGCTTTAACCTCATCGTGACGAACCTGGCGGTGGGAGAGATGAATGCCGCGCAACTGGCGCACGAAATCAAGGCGGCGGGATTGAATGTGCCGGTGGTGGTGCTGGCGTACGACTACCGCGAAATCAAGAATTTCATTGCGCGGAATCCAGTGACGGATATCGAGCGGATTTTCCTGTGGCAGGGCAGCGCGCGCGTGCTGATTGCCATCGTGAAATGCGTCGAGGACCGGCGGAACGTGGAGCATGACACCTCCACGATGGGCGTGCCGGTGGTGCTGCTGGTGGAAGACAACATCCGCTACTACTCGGCGTTTTTACCGGTGATTTATACCGAGCTGATTACGCAGACGCGGCGCGTCATTCAGGAAGGCTTGAACCTGGCGCACAAGCTGGTACGCATGCGGGCGCGGCCGAAGATTCTGCTTTCCTCGAATTTCGAGGAGGCTTACGAACTGGCGCTGCGCTATCAGGATCACCTTCTGGGAATTGTGTCCGACATCGAGTTTCCGCACGGCGGCGCGCTGAGCGCGGACGCGGGATTCGAGCTGGCGCGGCGGGTGCGCGCCTTGGTGCCCGATTTGGCGGTGGTGCTGCAATCGAGCCGGACGAAATTCCGGAAGCGGGCGCATGCGGAAGGGTTTTCCTTCCTGCGCAAGCGCTCGCCGACCTTTTTGCGGGATTTGCGGCGGCTGCTGATCCAGCAATTTGCGTTCGGCGATTTCGTGTTCCGCACATCGGATCGCAGCGAAGTGGCGCGCGCCACGGATCTGAATTCACTGGAGGCGCTGCTGCACACGGTGCCGGTGGACAGCATCGCGTATCACGGACAACGGAATCACTTCTCGCACTGGCTGATGGCACGGACGGAGTTTGCGCTGTCGCAAAAACTGAGGCCGCGCAAGGTTTCCGACTTCGAGACGGTTGAGGGATTGCGGCAGAACTTGATCGACTCGATCGGGGAATACCGCAGAGAGCAGAGCGAAATCCTGATCGGGGACTTCAAGCCCGCGGCGTTCAAGGCCGGCGGGTCGTATTTCCTGCGCATGGGGGCGGGCTCGCTGGGCGGCAAGGCGCGCGGGCTGGCGTTCATCCGGCACATGCTGCACAAGCGGAGAGTCGCGCGGCGATTTCCGGAGGTGCGCGTGGGGGTGCCACCGGCCGCGGTCCTGGCGACGGATGCGTTTGACCGCTTTCTTGCGGAGAACAACCTGCTCGATTTCGCGGTCCATGCGGCCGACGACGCGGAGATTCAGCAGAGATTCCTGGACGCGCCTCTTCCCGCGGCGGTCACGGAGGATTTGCGGGCCTTTCTTGCGGAAGCGCGCTACCCCCTGGCGGTGCGCTCCTCGAGTTTGCTGGAGGATTCGCAGTACCAGCCGTTCACGGGAGTGTACGAGACGTTCATGCTGGGCAACCAGCAGGCCGACGATTCCCTGCGGCTGCAGCATCTGACGGAGGCGGTGAAGCTGGTCTACGCGTCCACGTTCAGCCACCATGCGAAGTCGTACGTGCGGGCGACGCCGTTCCGCCTGGAAGAAGAAAAAATGGCGGTGATCCTGCAGCAAGTGGTGGGGGCGTTTCACGGCCCGCGTTTTTATCCGGACTTTTCCGGGGTGGCGCGTTCGCGGAATTTTTATCCGGTTCCGCCGATGCATTTTGAGGATGGCATCGCCGCGGTGGCGCTGGGCCTGGGGCGCGCGGTGGTGGACGGCGGGAAGTGCCTGTCGTTCTGCCCTCGGTATCCGGCGAATCTGGTGCAGTTCTCGACGGTAGAGGACATTCTTTCCGAGTCGCAAGCGGATTTCTGGGCACTTTCGCTGGATCACGTGGAGCAGGAGACTTCGCCGCCGGGACTTCGCGAGGTGCGTTTCACGCTGGATGTGGCGGAGGCGGACGGCACGCTGCACGCCGTGGGCTCGACCTATTCGCAGGACAACGACCGGATCAACGACGGATTGAACCGGCCGGGGATGCGCGTGGTGACCTTCGCGCCCGTTCTCAAGTACGGGCTTTTCCCGCTGGCGCCACTGCTGGTCCAGCTACTCAAGGATGGCGAGGACGCATTTGGGCAGCCGGTGGAGATTGAATTTGCGGTGCGCTTGCCGCGGCAAACGGGCGAGCTTGCGGAGTTTGGGTTTTTGCAGATCCGCCCGCTGGTTCTTTCGCAGGAGAGCGAAGAACTACGCATGGAGAATGTGGATCCTTCGCGGGTGATGGCGCACAGCACCAAGGTGCTGGGCAACGGGCGCATCGAGAATTTGCGGGATATCGTGGTGGTTGACTCGCAGCGGTTTGAGCGCGGGCAGAGCCAGGAGGTGGCGCGGCTCGTGTCGTACTTCAATGCGAAGCTGAACGAGGAGAACCGGCCGTACCTGCTGGTGGGCGTGGGGCGGTGGGGCTCAAACGAGCCGTGGCTGGGGATTCCGGTGGAGTGGGACGAGATTTCGGGGGCGCGGGTGATCGTCGAGGCGGGATTCCGGGATTTCCGGGTGACGCCATCGCAGGGCAGCCACTTTTTCCAGAATTTGACGGCGTTCCAGGTGGGTTATTTCACGGTGAATCCCGATCTGGGAGAAGGATCGGTGGATTGGGCGTGGTTGGGAGCCCAACCGGCACTGGAAGAGCGCGGCTGTGTGCGGCATCTGCGGTTCGCGGAACCCCTGTTGGTCTTGATGAATGGGCGAACGAGCCAAGGGATGATTTTCAAGCCGGAGTGAATTGGAGTGCGCGCCGGTACTGGGGAGATGGCGCAGGGAGTCTGGGTGGAATTCCCCTGAGGGCGGCTGGAGCGCGTAGACGGCTGGTGGTGCCGCACAGCGTAAGTCTTTTTCTTTCAAGGATCGCGGGTAAAGGGAAGACGACAGGCCCATTTGGACCCGGTAATGCTCTTTCTCTTTACGGGGTTCCTGGCTTATTCGCGATTGTCGAGCCGGGAGGAGGAGGCGGGCATGGTTTTTTCCAACCTGATTCTTGCAACGATCATTGTGCTGGCGGTCGGAGCGGTCGTCTTCGGATTGACCGTGGCACTGCGCACCTACGTGAAGTATCGCGGGAAACGCGTGATCACCTGCCCAGAGACACAGAAGGCGGTCGCCGTGCACGTGAATGCGACGAATGCGGCGCGCAAGGCTCTGTTCGGCAAGTCGTACGTCCGCCTGGACCAGTGCTCGCGCTGGCCGGAGCGTCAAAATTGCGGGCAGGAGTGCCTCTCTCAGGTGAACGCGGACCCGGCGCTGTGCTTGGTCTGGAACATGGTGGACCACTGGTACAAGGGAAAAACGTGCGCGTACTGCCAGAAGCCCTTCACCGAAATCCACTGGCATGACCGGCATCCTGCGTTGCTGGCCCCGGATCACACCTGCGTGCAATGGAATGAGGTGGCTCCGGAAAAATTGCCGGAGGTTTTCGAGACGTACCTGCCGGTCTGCTGGAACTGCTACATTGCGGAGACATTCCGGCGGCAAAATCCCGAGAAAGTCTTGGACCGGACATGGGAGCGCGGCCCGGGCGGCGAGTACATTCCGAAAGAAGATTCGGCGGCCCCGGTGGCGAAACCGGCGACCCGGAATTGACCTCGATACTCTGAGCAGACCAACGAAGGAAACGCCGGTAGGAGGCTGCTTTGAACCGTCGCGAAGTTGGTTGGCGAGCAGGAAGCGCACAAACCGGGAGATGAAAGAGAAAGAGCAGCACCAACGGCACCGACCTTAAACCCCACAAACACCTACGCATAGGTGGTAATATGTACTAGTTATGACTTCCACCACTTCCCACGACTTCGTGAAAGGCAGCAAACTCCAGATTCGACGCCTGGTCAACAACAGTCCGCAGCCCATCGAAGAACAACTTCGCAAGGTCATCCCCGGGTGGGGTACAGCCGAATTCGACTGGCGCTCGCCGCTCGTCTCGGAGCAGTACAGAGAGTATTGCGATGAAGAATTCCTGGCAGTTCTTGGCCTGGAAGGCTATTCCGAGGCGTTGGTGGGCAGTTTCTGGCCGCGCCGCGGTCCCAATTGGGATGCTCTGGCCCGGGTGGCTCTGCCCCATCCTGCGGTTCTGCTGATCGAGGCCAAGAGCCACCGATCGGAAATGGCGAGCTGCTACGGTGGCGGGCTCGACTCTCTCAAAATCATCAAGGCCGCTTTTCACAAAACTCAACAGTGGCTACAGCCCCAGAAGCGCCGAGACTGGAAGTCGCCGTTTTATCAGTTCGCCAACCGCCTGGCCCACCTCTATTTCCTGCGTAAGGAATGCGGACTGGAAGCGTGGCTCGCGCACGTGTATTTCACGGGCGACCCATACTACCCGACCAGCCGCGAGCAATGGGATGACTGGCTGTGCGAGGTTCGCTTTGAGCTCGGAATCGGCGACGGCAAAATCGAAGGACTGGTGGATATCTTCCTGTCTGTGAACGGGGGCAATGCATGAGCGAACAGGATCTCTACCGTGGCCTCGACCGGATCTGGAACTTGCGCACCGAGTTCAACGGTCCAAAGGTGATCAAGGATCTGGACGATCAGATTGCGGACAACTACCAGCGGCTGAAGGAGATGGACGGCGCCGGTTCCAGCTCCGAGAATTGGCGATGGTATGCAAATTCCGATTACGACCACGCGAAGAATAGATCGCCGGAAACGATCGTGGAGCGCGAGATCATCGGTCTGACACAGGCGCTCGGAACATGGGCGAACCAGGTTCCGGTAAACAGCGGGATCTCCGAAGGGAACAATCAGCCCAGTCACATCGACCTCGTACATCGCACCACAGAGCGAAGCTTCGAATTAATTGAACTGAAAATCGAAAGCGACGATCCGTACAAAGCAGCGCTGCAAATCCTCCGCTATGGCCTCACCTACAGGCTGTTTCGCCGCGCTCCCGCGCTAGTGCGATCGACGCAACATCCGCTCACAGAGAAGTTATTCGAGGCGAGCCGTATTCACTTGCGCGTGCTGGCTCCGATACATTACTACCGGCCAGGGAACCCAGAGTCCATCGAGCCTGCAATCTGCGAGGGGTTCGAGCACCTCCTGAAAGACGAGAAATGGAAGATGGATTTCGCCTTCCTCCAGTTTCCGGATTGGTTCCGTCGCAATTCGGCAGACTTAACAGAGTCAAGACAGACGCTGGAGCTCGCTCTCGTCGGTCGCGGACCATTGCGCCGCGATTCGGCTACTTCGGCATGACGCCGCTTAGTTCCCTTTCACTGCCGTGATTCCCTTTTCCATAATGAATTTCCTAACGCTCTTCGTGCAGACAAAGTCACGTTAACTTGAAGAGTGACAATTTTACGCTTCGCAGGCACAAGAAATTCAAAGTAGCCCACTGCCGAAAACTCGGCGCGGTGATTAGTGGCAGAACTCGCAGGCGCGGCCGACCGTACCCAAACCAAGCAATTCGATGTGCGGCGTGAGGTAGTCTTCGCGCACAGGCTCGTCGTGCATGAGCGCGGTGCTCAGGTATTTCTTGTTGTCGTCGCAGAAGACGGTGACGACGGCAGCGTCCGGCGCGATTTTGTCCTGGGCGCGCAGAGCGGCAAGGAAGTTGCACCCGGAAGAGATTCCCACGGCTACGCCAAGATTGAAGGCGAGCTTCTGCGCCATGAGGATGGCGTCGCCGTCGGGAATGGCGATGACTTCGTCGAGATCCTTGAGCTTGAGGATTTCGGGCACGAATTCGTCGGAGATGCCCTGGATGCGGTGGTTACCGATTTTGCAGCCAGTGGATAGAGTGGGCGACTCAGCGGGCTCGACGGGATGGATGCGGATAGAGGAGTCGCGCTCCTTTAGGAATTTTCCGACGCCCATAACCGTGCCGCCCGTGCCCACGCCGGCGACAAAGGCCTGCGGCCTCTTGGCGACCGAAACCATCTGCGACCAGATCTCCGGGCCGGTGGTTTCTTCGTGGGCTTCGACATTCGCGGGGTTGGAGAACTGCCGAGGGAGGAAGACGTCCTTGCGGGAGGCCGCCAGATCTTCGCACATGCGGATGCAGCCGAGGAATCCACCTTGCGCGGCCGCGACGGACACCACTTCGGCGCCGTAGCTGCGAATGAGTTGAGCGCGCTCCTGGCTCATCCAATCGGGCATGAAAATCTTGACGGGGTGGCCCAGAATGCGGCCGAGCGCCGCAAAGGAAATGCCCGTGTTGCCGCTGGTGGCCTCCGCGATGGTGAAGCCGGGTTCGATCTTCCCTTCTTCATAGGCCTTTTGCAGGATGCGCAGGGCCATGCGGTCCTTGATGCTGCCGGTGAGATTCATGTTTTCGGATTTGGCGTAAAGAATGCGTTCGCGGCCTTTGTAGCGGAAGTGGATGCTGACGAGGGGAGTATTGCCGACGAGACGAGTGAGGGCCTTGAACTTCGATGTGGAACTATTGATGAGTATGGTCATAACAATTCTTTGTCGCATGTTTACGGGAATTCGGCAAGTGCATTGGGCACGGGCAAACCGGCCGGCAAATGAAGCGGGCAGAACGGCTTATGTCCCGAAAATGGATTGTGGAAGTCCGGAGTCTTCAGGGGCTAAAGCCCAACTCATTCTACCTGCTTTACGCCGGGGCTGAAGCCCCGGCCTCCTAAGGAAGAAGAGAAGAAACATCTGGGCGGCTGCCAAGCCTTTAGGGAGAATCAGGACCAGCCGGCATCCACGGTGAACTCCTGCGCGGTGCACATGCGACTGGCGTCGGAGGCGAGGAAGAGAGCGAGCTGGGCGACGTCCTCCGGCTCGATACGTGCCTGGAGACATTGCCCTGCCATGACCTCGTGCTCCATCTGCGGATTCAGCCACAGTTGCTTCTGGCGTTCGGTCCAGACGGCGCCGGGGAGAATGGTGTTCACGCGAATGCCGGCTTGGCCGAAATCGCGGGCGATGGCACGGGTGAGGCCGTGGATGGAAGCTTTGCTCATGCTGTAGATGGGCGCGTCAGTCTGCTTGATTTTCCAAATGATCGAACTGAGGTTGATGATGGAGCCGCCGCCGCGCCGCTTCATGATGGGAAACACCTCCTGCGCGGCGAAGAACATATGACGCTGATTGACGGCGATGCGGTCGTCCCAATACGCCTGGGTGACGCTGCCGATGGCGTGGCGATCATCGTTACCGGCATTGTTCACAAGAACGGCGATGTCGCCGAGGCGTGCCGCGGCTTCCTGGATGGTCTTCTGCAAAGCGGCGATGTCCCGGAGATCGCAGGGGAGATACAAAGGCTTCGCACCGGTTTCCCGGTGAACAAGATCTGCGAGGCGGGTGCTGGCGTCCTCGGCGATGTCCACAAACGCCACCAGCGAACCTTGTTCGGCGAAAGCGCGCGTCATGGCGCCGCCGATGCCATTCCCTCCCCCGGTGATGAAAACGACTTTGCCGCGAAGATCAGGGTAGCTGGCCAGCATCGGGGATATCCCTCTGAGCTTGCATGGAAACCGTTGTCCGCGAGAAGCGGAAGTGCACGAAATTCATTTGCGGAATGATTTCGTCAAACGATACTCCAACTCGAAGGCGAACGCCAAGCCAAGAATCAGGGAGCAGCGGGTGTTCGTCAAGGAGTGCGCGCCACGGAGCGAAGGAAGGCCGGCTGGCGGACATGCCGGCCTTGGTCCAGCGCACTGGCACAGACTCAAGATCGAGAGATCGTGCGGACCTGGGGCGCCCGCCTTCGGCGGGTGCTGCGCCCCTACGCGAAAGGACATGCGGGTCAGGAGAGATATTCGAGGGCGGCGCGAATTCGGTACAATTGAGCAGCGGAAAGAACTTCCCAATCGGAACAGGTGAGCGCGTGATTCATCGCAACGTTTTTCATAATGAGGAGTTGCTGGAGATCGAAAAGGTCCGTTGGTCGCCCGGGCAAGCAGGATTGATCTGCGGTTGGGGACTATTCACCACCGTACGCATCACGCAGGGAGAGGCCTTTGCCTACGAGCGGCACTGGCGGCGGCTGGAAAAAGATGCGGCGCTGACGCGGCTGCCGCTGACTTATTCCGGCGCAAAGGTGCGTGTGCATTTGCAGGAGGTGCTCCGGGCAAACAAAGTGACGGAAGGGTGCGCAAGGATCTACCTGGTGTGGAATACGGTGGGCGGGTGGAAAAGCGACGAGCACATGCCCGACGTGGACCTGCTGATAACCACCGCCGACCTGCCGCACCATCCGGAGAGTGTGCGGCTGACGGTGCGGGAACAAGGGCGGCACGCGGCTTCGCCACTGGCGGGAGTGAAAACGATTTCGTGGCTGAACAGTGTGTGGGCCTCGGCCGAGGCACATCGCGAAGGGTTTGACGAGGTGGTGCTGCTGAATGAGCGGGGCGAGGTAAGCGAGTGCACCGCCGCAAATATTTTTGTGGTGAAGAAGGACAGGGTGGTGACACCGCCGCTGAGTTCCGGATGCCTGGAAGGGGTGACGCGCGGGGTGCTGATGGAAATCGCCGCGGATGCGGGAACCAGCGTGACGGAGCAAACCTTGCGCATGGAGGATTTGTACGGCGCGGATGAGGTCTTCATCACATCGACAAACCGCAATGTGATTGGCGTGCGGGAGATCGCGGGGCGGCCGATGGCAAACGGGGGAAAAGGCGAGATAACCCAGAAGCTGGATGAAGCGTTCGATGCGTTTTTGAAGGATTACGTGGGCAGGCGGTTGGCGGCGCGGACAGGAAAAGCGGAAGGCTGAGAATCCAGAGCATCGAAGAAAGATCCAACGCGGAAATGCCCCGAGCAGGCCGGGGTAACCGCCGGGCACAGAGGTCTGCAGAGTAGCACGGAGAAAATGAACCCAGGAGCACAGACAGGAGTGTCTGTGCCACAAGAAGCGGGGCCAGGCGAACTGGCCGGGCCCGTGCTACAATGCGCGGACTAGTGCCGTTCCAACTATTTGGGCCAAATGACGGTCCAAACATCTGACGCGAACACGGAGAGAGTATTCTCGAAGGGATTTGTTGGAACAAGTTGGAACGGTACTAGCTGAGGGGTCAGGACAGGAAAGGCATGACAGAAGCGTTAGCCCAGAGTGAGGCCGTACTGGAAGTCATCTCGCCCGACGGTGCGCGGAAGTACGTTCGCGTAACGCAGACGCCGTTTCTGATCGGACGCGGCGCGGAGACGGGCAACCACTTGCAGTTGACGGACCGCCGGATTTCGCGGAACTGTGCCGCGATCGTCATGGAGGCGAACCGCTACTACCTGGAAGACCGCGGGCAGAGGCGCGGGATGTTCATCAACCAGGAAAAAGCGGAGAGCCGGCAGTTGAACGACGGCGACGTGATCACGTTCGGGATTGAAGATTCCTACCAGATTATTTTCCGGGCGGCGACCGGAACTTCCGACGAAGCGATCCCGCAGCTTTTGACGCGGATCGACCACATGACCAGCTCGGAATCGACGGGCGGGGGCTTGCGGAAGTTGAACATGCTCCTGGAAGCCACTTCCCTGTTGCACTCGCAATTGCCGCTGGATTCCGTACTGGCAAAGATGATTGATCACGCCATCGCGGTAACGGATGCGGACCGCGGCTTGCTGGAAGAGGCGGAAGCGGGACGCCCAGAAAATTTGCGCGTGCGGCTGGCGCGCCGAAGCGGGGGACAGCGGCTGCCTCCCGAGAGCATGACACCGAGCCAGACGGCGATTCAGTTGGCGTTGAAGCAAGGCTCGCCGGTGATCACGGAAGATCTGGCGCAGGCGGAGATGAACCTGCAGGCAGCGGCCAGCATCGTGGCGCAAGGATTGCGGGCGGTGGTGGTGATTCCGTTGTACGCCAGTTCGCGCGCGGCGAGCGAAGGCACGGGTGTGGATGTGCGCCGGGGCGTTTTTTTGGGCGTGCTGTATTTGGACTCAAAACGCCCGACGGCCTTCACCAAGCTGGACCGGCAGATCCTGGACGCGCTGGCGGCCGACGCGGCGAGCATCCTGGACAATGCGCGGCTGGTGGAACGCGAACGGGAACGCCAACGGTTGGAACAAGAGATTAACATCGCGCGAGACATCCAGCAGGCCTTGCTGCCGAAAAATTTCAAGGATTACCCGCACCTGGCCGTCTCTGGCGTGAATTTTCCCTGCTTGTCGGTCGGGGGAGATTATTTCGACGTGTTCCCGCTGGATGAAAAGCGGACGGCTTTTCTTCTGGCGGACGTGAGCGGAAAAGGGCTGGGAGCAGCGCTGCTGACGACCATGCTGCAGGGGGCACTCTCGGGCATGACGCTGGGGACGGATCCGGCGCGGACGTTCAACCACGTGAACCGGTTCTTGTGCGACCATGCGGAGGTCGGGCGTTATGCAACGATGTTTTTCGGGATTCTCGATGTAGCCGGGAAGCTGGAGTTCATTAATGCGGGGCACCCTTCGCCGATTTTGATGCGGCAGGGAAGGGCCGAGGAGGCGTTCACGGAAGGGTCCTTCCCCGTGGGGCTTGTGCCCGAAGCGGAGTTCGCAACGGCGACGCTGCAACTGGAGCCGAACGACACGCTGTTCCTTTTCAGCGACGGCGTGACGGAAGCGATGGATCCGGATGAACAGTTATATGGAGTGCCGCGGCTGGTCGAGGTGCTGCAAGGAAAGACCGACCTGCCGCTGGACGAAATTCAAAAGACGGTGCTGGAATCGGTGGAGAATTTTACGCGTGGCGCGCGGCAGGCCGACGATGTGACCATGCTGGTGGTGCGATATCGCGCGGCAGGCGTGACGGTGGCGGATACGGATGTGCCCGCTGCGAACAGCGCGGCCGCGAACGGATGAGTGCCGCTGCTTCCTTCCCGAGCGGGAGTAAGTAGCTGCAAGAAGCTTGTGTCCTGAGTCAATAATTCTTGGCAAATGTCGCGGCCCTTCATGTCATTCCGAGGGTCCCGCGCCGCGCGGGTCCCGAGGAATCTGCTTCTGTTTTCCACGTGGCTGAAAAAGCAGATTCCTCGCTCCGCTCGGAATGACAATCTCACTTCTTCGGCGTGTTTCGGAATGACAATCTCACTTCATATGCGTATTTGTGGGTCAGAGCACTGGCGGCGCGCACACAAGGCAGGCACGATAGAGGGCTACGCTCGAATCGAAGGAAAGAAGGGAGCAATCCACAATGGATCTCGCGGAGGTTTTGCGATTTTTGGAGGGAGAGAAACTGGCGGTGCTGGCAACGTCGGCGGAGGATGGCAGGCCGGAGGCGGCAGTGATGGGATTTGCGGTGACGCCGGAACTGGAGATTATTTTCGACACGGTGAGGAGTTTCCGGAAATACGCGAACCTGAAGAAAAATCCGCGCGTGGCGTGGGTGATCGGGTGCTCGTCGGAAATATCGGTGCAACTTGAAGGAAATGCGGTGGAGTTGGAGGGGGCGGAATTGGAGAAGTACAAAATGATCTACGCGAAGAAGTATCCCGACAGCACGGGGCGCGACAAGTGGGCGGACCTGACATACTTCGTAACGCGGCCTACATGGGTGCGGTATGGAGATTACACGCCGGGGAAAAGGCGGATCGAGGAGAAAGAGTTTTGAGGAGGCTGAGAGTTCAGAGGTAAAGGCAAAAAAGAAGAGCTCGCCACGGAGCGAGCACAGGGGCGCGGAGAAGCGTCCGTGATACTTGACGGGGCAAAAGCGGGAGCAGGGCTCCTGCACCCGAACAGCTTGCGGAAAAAGCACCATCCCGTCATTCCGAACGGAGTCATCGGAGTGAGGAATCCCTCTTTTCTTGGGTTTCCGCCGAAGAGAGATTCCTCGCTTCGCTCGGAATGACGGGCAAAGCCACTTTTTCCGCAGCCTGCTAAAGAATCAGAGTTCGCGAAGTGCGACCGCGACGGGGCGGATGGCTGCGCGAACCGCCGGAAGCAGGCCGCCAAGAACGCCCATGACCAGGGCGAAGAGCAGACCCAAACCCAACAGTTTGAAGGTAATCTTAAAGGCAAAGGCGATACTGGAAAAGGTCTGAAAATTCATGGTGCTGGTGGTCAAGCCGTTGAGAGGCAGGACCGCCAAGCAGCCGATAACCCCGCCGACGATGGAGATCAGAAGGGCCTCAAATAGGAAAGAGAGGATGACGTTCCAGGTGCTGAAGCCGACGGCGCGCATGGTGGCGATTTCGCGGCCGCGCTCGGAGACAGCGGAATACATGGTGTTCAGCGCACCAAAGATAGCCCCGATGGCCATGATTGCTGCAACGAATCCACCGAGCCAGGTGATGAGTGTGGTCATGGTGGTGGATTGCTTGGCGTAGTAATCGACCTCGCGGATGACGTCTACGTTGAGGCGGGGATCGGAAGTCAGGGAATCCTTGAGGGTCTTGAAAGAATCCGTGGAAGCCAGGTGAACGGTAACGGACTGAAAGATATTGCTGGGACGCTTCAGGATGTCGTTCAGGACGTGCGAATCGCACCAGATTTCCGAGTCAAAAGCGGACCCACCGGCGTCAAAGACTCCGACGACTTCCCAGTGGCCACCGGCCATGTCGATCTTATTGCCGACCGTAAGACCGGAGTAAGTTTTGGAGGCGTTTTTTCCGACAACGATTTCGGAGACGCCGGGGTGAAACATGCGTCCTTGCTCGATTTTTACGAACTTCCTGATTTCGAGAACGTTTGGGGAGACCCCGCGGGTCTGGACATTGGCGTCGGTGCCCGTGCTAATCAAAGGGACGGGCATGACGCCGACAACTTCCTGGGTGACAAGCGGGCCGTTGGGGCCTCGGGCAATTCCCGGAGCGTCCTGAATCACCTTGATGGAGTCCAAAGTGACGCCGCCCATCATTTCCGAGGGAGAGCCAGCGCGCATGACGAGGGCGTTATCGGGCGAACCGGAAGCGACGAGGGTGGCTTTGAAGCCACGCGCAAGCGAGAGCATGGCGACAAAGACGCCGACCGTGCCGGCGATTCCGAGAACCGCGACAATCGTCGAAGTCCAGCGGGCCCTAATGCTGCGAAAGTTGTAGGAGACCGGCACGTTGCCAAGAAAAGGCGCGAGCAAGCCAGCAACGATTCCCCCAACCACGACCAGGACAAGCAGAAGGGCGAAGATCGCCACCACGGTAATCAAGAATCCGAAGAACAGTTTAGGCAGCATTCTCAGACTCTCCTCAGGGCAGTCACTACGCGCATGTGCATAGCGGTCAAACCGGGGAGCATGCCGCTGATGAGCCCTACAAGAATCGCAAGAATCAGTCCGAGCACAAGAGTAGAGGGAGAAAGCACAAGAGCAGGCAGCAGGCCATTAAGCCCTTTGGCCAGTACCGGCACGGCCACCACAGAAGACAAGAGGCCAAGAATACCGCCGATGAGAGCGATGATCAGCGATTCGGCAAGCACGAAGAAGAGCACGGCGCGATCGGAATAGCCGATGGCTTTGAAGACGGCGAATTCAGGAGTGCGCTCGCGAACAGAAATGGCCATGGTATTGCCAGTAACCAGGAGAAGAGTGAGGAAGACGATGGTACCGATGGTGATGATCAGGAATTTGATGTTGCCGAACTGCTTAACCCAATTGGCGAGAAAGGCGGATTCCGTTTCGGTTTTGGTTTCGAAGGGAGAGTTTGCGAACTCGGCATCGATGGCTTTGGAGACGCGGACGGCATCGTCGGGGCTGTCCAATCGGAGAACGTACCAGCCGACTTGGCCCTTGATCCCGGCGGAAACATGCTCCTGGAAATAATCCCACTGCAGCCAGAATTGGGTCTCGTCGTCCTGCGGGCGTTTGCCGTGATAGATCCCGTCAATGTTGAATTCCCAATTGCCGGTACCCCAAATGGTGACCATCAACGGGACCCGGTCGCCGATTTTCCAGCCAAAACGCTCGGCCGTGCGCGCGCCGACGATGGCGCCCTGGCGGTCTTTCACAAAGGCATTCCACTGATCGTCGGGAACAAGCAGCTCCGGAATAACCTGACGCTGGTTTTCGGGATCAATGACGAACTGTGGGAAGAAGTTTTTCTCGTCCTTATAGACGGCGCCGAACCAATTGTTGTGCGTGATGACTTTGACGCCCGGAATGCGCAGAATTTTATCGCGGTAGGAGAGCGGGAGGGGATTGATGATGGAAGTGCGGTTGATGATTACCAGGCGATCGGCACCGGCGACATCGGCGCCGCGCTGAAACGCGTCGTTGACGACCGCAAGAAAGGCGAACAGGAACAAAGCCACGGCGAAGGAGCCGATGGTGAGAAGGAGGCGGACCTTCTTGCGCAAGAGATTCGCGAGGATGATGCGCGCGAATTTCATGCGACCCCTCCGGCACCAGTAAGCGGAGTCGTGTGCTTGCCTTCGACCAGCACGCCTTTGTCGAGGTGCAGGATGGAGCTGGCCCGGGCGGCGACGACGGGATCGTGGGTCACCATCAGCACGGTTTTATGGTGCCTGCCGACAAGCTCTTCGATGATCGTCATGACGTCATCGGCGCTCTTGCGGTCGAGGTCCCCGGTAGGCTCGTCGCAGAGAAGGAAGGTGGGATCGGAAACGATGGCGCGGGCAATGGTGACCCGCTGTTCCTGACCGCCGGAGAGCTGGCGGGGATAGTGATTCATGCGGTCGGAGAGGCCAACGACGCCGAGAGCGGTCTCGACGTGTGAGCGGCGCTCCGCCTTGGAAAGTTTCGTGAGCAGGAGAGGCAGCTCCACATTCTGAAATGCGGTGAGCACGGGAATGAGGTTATACATCTGAAAGATGAAGCCGACGTGGCGGGCGCGCCACTCCGTGAGCCGGCCGCTGGACATGTGGGTGATCTCATCGCCGGCGACGGTGATGCGGCCGCGCGTGGGCACGTCCAAACCACCGAGAAGATTGAGAAGAGTGCTCTTGCCGGAGCCGCTGGGGCCCATGAACGCGACGAATTCACCGGCTTCCACATCGAGATTGAGCCCCTGCAGGACGTCAATTTCCTCCCCGCCGCGACGATAGGTTTTGTCGAGGTCGCGGGCCTGGATGAGACTCGACTGACTGCCACTCCCATCAACTTTGACCATTAGCGGCGCTCCTATTTCTTGATCTGGACGGACTGGCCGTCACGAAGAATTTCCGGGCCGTTGACGACGACCACCTGCTCGGGCTGCAAGCCCGCAAGGATTTCGACATCGCCACCGCGCACGGCGCCGAGCGTAACACCGCGTCGCTCGAGCGTGTCGCCCTTCACGACATAGACAAACGTGGAGGAGTTCTCCTGGCGCACCGCAGATTGCGGCACGAGCGCGACGGCGGGAGACTTTTCCTCTTTCTTCTTGGAGGCATCATTTTCTTCAAGGAAAGTGACTTTCACGCCCATGTCCGGAAGAATGCGCGGATCTGCGGCGGGATCGATCAGGCGGACGTGATCCTTGTCGGTGAAGGAGATGCGAACTTTGACGGTGGCCTTCTGGCGGTCCGCCGTGGGAATGACAGTGCGAACCTTCGCGGGAATCTCCCAATCAGGGTAGGCATCGAGTACGGCTTTGACGGGCTGATTGGCCCGCACCTTGGCGATGTAGGATTCGCTTACGTCCACTTCGATTTCGTTGGAATGAAGATCGACGATGGTAGCGATGCCGGTGCGCGTGAAGCCGCCTCCGGCAGAAATGGGCGAGACCATCTCGCCAACTTGAGCGTCTTTCGAGACCGCAATGCCGGCGAAGGGCGCGCGGATGGTGCAGTTATCGACGGCTTGCTGCTGCTCGCGGATGCGCGCTTCCGAGGCGAGAACCTGTTGCTTGGCCAGCTCGATCTTGGCTCGGAGGCTGTCCGCGGAGGTGGCGGCGGCATCGAGGGCCTGCTGGGTCTGCACACCTTCCTTGACGAGTTGTTGTGTGCGGTGAAGCTCAATTTCAGCATTGCGGAGCTGGACCTGGAAGTCCGTAATTGCTGCCTGCAAGGCGTCCCGATCGGCCTTGGCGGAGTCCAGAGCGCGGAGCGTATCGGAATCGTCAAGCGTGGCGAGAAGCTGGTTTTCGCTGAGGCGCGTGCCTTCGTCGAAAAAGACGCCGGTGACGCGGCCGGTGATCTTAGCAGCGATTGTGGCGCGACGCCGCGGCGTGATGTAGCCGCTGGCATTGAGCACGCCAGCCGGGCCGGAAGCAGGCTTGCGAGCGGAGGTCACCTCAACTTCGGCCTTACGGTTGTGATACGCGGAAGCGACAGCGGCTACCAGGGCGATCAGAATCACGGCAAGGATGATCCAAAGCCAGCGGCGGCCAGCGCCGGGATTGCTGCGTTTGGCGTCGGTGATGCGCAGGGAAGACAAATCGGGCTTCAGGGACTTAGGTGTTGTCGCCATACGGGCGGCGTCTCCTCAACCGGGGAGGTTTCACGTCCTTCTCACAGTGGATACGTACCCAGGTGTCTAGAAGTTACGATGAAAAAGACCACGGAACCGGTACCCGCCATTTTACCGCGAGAGGTGGGTTTCCGGGAGGAAGAATGACGGGGCGGGAAATCGGCTCAGACGCGCGAGCCGTGGTAGAAGAACTGACCCAAGCCGATCGTAAAGATGAAATTGCCAAAGATCGCGTGGTCGAGACAGGCGAAAAGCAGCGATCCGGAGTGCTGGTAGGTGAGGGAAAACAGGAAACCTCCGATGATACAGAGGATCACGGCAAGCCAATTGCCGAAAATAATGTGCACGAATCCGAAAGCAAAAGCACTAGCGGCAATCATCAGCAAGCCGCTGCCAAACAGCGGCTGGTAACGGTGAAAGAAAAAGGCGCGGTAGATCAGTTCCTGGGGATAAACGGAAACGAGCGGGTAGAGAAGCATGACCAGGGCCCAGAAGCCGGGAGCGCGCTTCAGGAAGGAGAAGAGGAGCTGGGGCGCAAAAACGCGGACTGCGAGACCCAAAAAAGCGAGAAAGAGAGCATCACGCACGAGAAGAAGCAGGAGTTGGGAACGAACGTTGTTCCACGAAGCGAGATGAGAAGAATCAAAGCTGGGGTCGCTGCGAAGAACCAGGAAAGCGGCAAGAGCGGCAAACAGGAGATAGGGGATGGGGAGGTTGGGCAGAAGGCGGTAATAAACAAGCAGAGGAACGCCGGCGAAGAGCGCTGAGAACTCCAACGAAAGCAGAACGAGGCGCAGCATAGATGAGCGCCAACAGCTTACCTCAGGTTGCGGACGGCTTGTCAGCCGTGATGAGTGGCGGAGAAGAAGAGCGGCGCAGGGTGTCGCGGAGACTGTTCACGGCTGCCTGGGCGTGATGGACCTGCTGGTGGATGGTCTTGGCGTTATCGCGGTCCTCCGGCGAGAGTGCGGGGATGTCGGCAAGAAGCTCCGAATAGCCGAGGATGGCCGTAATTGGGGGTGTGTCGGCTGCACTTGCAAACCAGGGGGGTGTAGGGGAACCTAATAGGCTTGCGGTATCGCTCCCCGCAGCCACAGTTTCAGAGGTTAACTAACGAGCGAGGAATCCATGGGATATCGGACAGCACAGGAAGACTACGCAGCAAAGCTCACCACGCCGGCCAAGGCAGTCGAAGGAATAGCGAATGGAAGCACACTTTGCCTGGCGCTGGCGGTGGGCATGCCCGGAGGGCTGGCCAGGGCCGTTGCCGACCGCATCCTTGCGGGCAACCTGCAGGATTTGAACTTGTATTACCAGCATTCCATGAAGTACAGCGAAGAAACGCTGATCCGGCCGGAAGTATTGTCCAAGGTGGATGCGCGCGTCTTTTTCATGGGCGACCCGGACCGCAAGATGGTCGCCCTGGGAATCTCCGAGGGGAGAAAGTACCTGAGCTATGTGCCCATCAATTTTTCCAACATCCCCCGTGCGCTGACGGAGCACATTCGGGTGAACACCTTTCTGGTGACCGTTTCGCCGATGGATGCGTCGGGCCATTTCAGCCTGGGCACGAATAACGACTACGCCTCGACGGTGCTGCGGCATTGCGACCGCGTGGTAGTGGAAGTGAACCGCAACATGCCGCGGGTGTTTGGCGATTCGCTGGTGCACGTCTCGGAAGTGCAGGCGATCGTCGAAAATCACGCGCCGCTGGTGCAAGTGCCATACAAGGATCCTGACGAAGATTCGATGAAGATCGGGAAGTGCATCGCCGAACAGATCCCGGACGGCGCGACGCTGCAACTAGGGATCGGGAACCTGCCCAATGCCGTGGCGCTGCTGCTCGCGAATCGCAATGACCTGGGAATTCATTCCGAGCTTTTCAGCCACGCGTTAATGCGGCTGGTGAAAAGCGGCGTGGCCAACGGCAGGAAGAAGACGCTGCACCCGCGGAAACACGTGTTCACGTTCTCGATTGGAGACGATGAGCTCTATCAGTTCATCAACGACAATCCCTCGATGGAGAGCTACGCGTCCTCCTACGTGAACAACATCGACATCATCGCGCAACACGACAACATGATGAGCGTGAACACCGCGGTTGAGGTGGATCTCTACGGCCAGGTAAACGGGGAATTCATCAACGGTCATCAATACAGCGGGTCGGGCGGACAGTTCGACTTCGTGAAGGGCGCCTCCTTTTCAAAGGGCGGCAAGTCCTTCATCGGATTGAAAGCGACGGTGAAGAACGGAACAATTTCGTGCATCGTGCCGCACGTGCAAATGGCGACGGATACGCGCATGGACGTCGAGCACATCGTGACGGAATATGGCTGCGTGAATCTGCGCGGCAGGTCGACCCGGGAACGCGCGCTGGCGCTGATTAGCATCGCGGATCCGAACTTCCGGAACGAATTGACCAAGCACGCCAAATCGATCAACCTGATCTGATCAGCTCAATTGCTACAGTTTGACTGCGACCGGCGCGGAAACGGCTGAGGCTTGTAAAGCTATCCCTTGATGACAGAGAACAGTTTTTCAGGATTTGGCTGACAAGCGCAGCCACATGCGACGGAAGACGCCGGAATGTAAGGTAACTGGTCCAAGGGTCAGGCCTGTTAGAATGCAAGGCGAGGCGGAGGAGGAATAAGCATGGACGCACAAAATTTTGCGAATCACCCCAAGACGGTGCCGTTGTTTCATTACTTTGTGATTCCGGCATTGACGTTGAATTTCGGCTGGTCGATCTATCGCTTGGCACACTGGCGCCATTGGATGGATGGACTGGTAGACTTGCTGACCGCAGCAGCGTTGCTGTTGCTGGCCTTTTTTGCGCGAATCTTCGCGCTAACGGTGCAGGACCGCGTAATCCGGCTGGAGGAGCGGCTGCGGTTTGAGCGGTTATTGCCGGAAGATTTGAAGGCGCGGATACCGGAATTCACGCGCGGTCAATTTGTGGCCTTGCGGTTTGCGAGCGACGCGGAGCTTCCGGCACTGGCGCGTAAGGTCCTGAGCGACAATCTGACGGACCGCAAAGCCATCAAGCAATTGGTGCAGAACTGGCGCGCCGACCACCTGCGCGCGTAGGCGAAGCCATCAAAGAATGCTGCGGAGGATGCCACCTTCGGCGCGGACTGCGGCGCCATTGATAATTGCGCCTTGCGCGCCGGCCACGAAGGCGACGACAGCCGCAACCTCTTCCGGCGATGCGAAGCGCTTGAGAAGCGACGAGGGCCGGACCGTCGCGAAAAACTGCTTTTCAACTTCCGCGACAGAGACGCCCTTCCGGCGCCCCATCTCTTGGACAAATGCGGTTACGCCTTCCGAGGCCGTGGGTCCCGGCAAAACGGAATTTACGGTGACGCCCGTGCCGGCAACCGATTCAGCCAGGCCACGGGCGATAGCGACCTGGGCGGTTTTGGTCATGCCGTAGTGAATCATCTCCGCGGGAATTTGCTGCGCAGATTCGCTGGAAATGAAGATCACGCGGCCCCAGTTCTTGCGCAACATCCCGGGAAGAAAATGGCGGGTCAACCGGACGCCGCTCAAGACGTTTACCGCAAAAAAACGAATCCAATCTGAATCGGGGATTTCAAGAAAGGGCTTGGGCTCGAAAATACCGAGATTGTTCACGAGAATATCGGCTTCCGGAACCTGCTCGATGAAACGTGCAACGCCTTCGGAATCCCCCAGATCGGAGGCGATGCCGCGGACATCCGCGCTTCTGGTGCGTTGACGAATGGAATCAAGCGCGGCGGCAATACGCGCTTCGGTGCGGCCATTGATAATGACGCGCGCGCCTTCTTCCGCAAGTGCGGAAGCGATGGCGAGACCGATTCCCGCGGTCGAGCCGGTCACAACGGCCTGCCTTCCCTGCAAACCCAAATTCATGTTTCGTTTCCTCTTGTCTGAAAGTCAGGCGCCTTGAAGCGCGTTTAGAGTGCCGCTTTCGCCTTTGCCAGAGTACTTGAAAAGGCTTCGATTTCGTCAATTTCCTGGGGGCTAAGTCTCAGCTCGCCGCCGCGCATCACGCCTTCCGCTTGTTTGGCGCTGCGCGAGCCAACTATGGCGCCGGTGATCACGGGATTGCGCAGCGTCCAGGCTATGGCCACTTCGCCGGGACCCCGGCCGTGACGCGCGCCGATTTCCTTCAGTTTCTCCACCAATTCCAGATTCTTGGAGAGTTTTGGCTCCTTGTACTCGGGATTGCGGCTGCGAAAATCGTCGGGCGGAAGAGCGGCCGCGCGCTCGCGAGTCATGCCGCCGGTGAGCATCCCCGAAAACATTGGGGCGTAGACAATCACGCCAATGCCGCGTTTCGCGCAATACGGCAAGGTGGTTTCCTCGATCTGGCGGCGCAGAATGGAGTAAGGGGGCTGGAGAGAAGTGACCGGAGCGATGGCCTCCGCACGCTTGATTTGCTCTGCGTTAAAGTTGGAGACGCCAATCCAGCGCACCTTGCCTTCCTTTCGCAAGGCTGCCAGAGTTTGCCAAACTTCTTCCAAGCCGGGCCCGTTATCGGCCGGCGGCCAATGGACCTGATACAGATCGATGGTGCCGGTTTGCAGGCGGCGAAGGCTGCTCTCGCACTCCTCGCGGATGGAACTGGCGGAGTGACTGGAGCTGATTTTGCCGCTGGCGTCCCAGCGAAGAACGCACTTGGTAAAAACGTAGGGCCGCGCGCCGCGCCAATCATTCAGAGCACGGGCAACGACCTCCTCCGAATGGCCCAAGCCGTAAACGGCAGCGGTATCGATCCAGTTGACGCCGAGTTCGAGAGCGCGGTGAATGGCGGCGATGGAATCGGAGTCTTCCTGCGGGCCCCAGGAGAACTCCCATCCCGCACCGCCGATGGCCCAAGCGCCAAATCCTGTTGGAGTGATGTAAAGATCAGAATTGCCAAGTTTGCGTGTTTGCATATTTCCTTCATACCGCAAGGAGAGTCGCCCAGGCAATCGAAGATCGAGTGCAGGCACCGGGCGCATTTATTGGATGAAGGGAAGGTGGCAAAGGTTAGGAAGGTATCACTGAGCGACGAATGCCGCGTCCAGGGAAACGGACTCCCCGCCGGGATTAGTGATAATCAATTGCTGCGGCCCCGGCGAAAGCACGGGAGTGGTAATCAGCAGCGTGTTTATATCCTTGAAGGTGACACTCGCCGACTTACCGCCGAGTGTGGCTTTCGTTGCGGACTGGAAGCCACTGCCACGGATGGTGATGCTGGTGCCACCGGCCGCGGCTCCGGAAGATGGTGAAAGGCTGCCGATACCCAGAGGCACATTGGCGAGTTGCAGGACCGTCAAGCCGGAAGTGGTGAGCGCGAAAAGATACTCGCCATTCTCGTCGGTGGTCAGGAAACAGCCGTGAAGGCCATCGATATCCGTGGAAAGCATGGCGAAGGGCTCGGGGAGATAGATGCGCAGGCGAAGCCGGCCGCTGTGCGCATCGCGGATATCGATGCCGCCTCGAATGCCTTGAGCCGAGGGAGCGCTGGGAGGCGGACCATCCAGAAAAGGATCGAAGAGGAGCGCGCCGGAAGGATGTAGCACGACGCCGGGAACGGCAGTTCGATTGGGAATGGATTCGAGTTCGGCGGAGACGGGCGTCGAGAAGAGAGAAAGATCGGTGCCGCGAATTTCCGTAGCGCTGTTGGAGCGCATGGCGAACAGAGTTCCATCGGCGGATGTGGAGAGATCGGAAGCGGAGTCGTTGGCGGAGGAAACGGTGAAGGCGTTTGGAGCTGCGGCGGTCCACTGGGCAACCGGCCCGCCAGGCGCCGTGCCGAAAGCAAGGTAGACGGTGTCTCCGGCGGAATCCGCCTGGAGCAAGGGAGCGCCGGTCAGCGAACTGACTTCGGGCTGAGGCGCAGGCTGGAGAGTGGGCGGACTGGCGGTCAAATCCATTTGGCCGAGACAGGAATTGCAGCTTCCGGTTGAGCCGCCTTCTCCGCTAAGGCCGACGAAGACGGTCGCGGAGCTCGTGGCCGCCACGCGGGCCGGGCCGGAGTCTGCGTAACCCGCCACGCCGCCCACCGGGACCTGCGCGCCATTGTTCGCGCCACCATCCGGACTGATGAGGTACACGTTCTGTGCGCCAAAATCGGCGACGATGAGCTGCGAGCCGTCAGGCGTGAGCGCGAGGCCCCGAAGCGCGGCATCGGGCGGAGGCCCATTGGGCGGTGGCTCGATCGGGGTCTGGAATTCCTGGCCGGTGCGATTGAAGACGTCCACATGATCGATGGCGCTGAGATAGACCTGCTGGCGCAGGGGATCGTTGAGAAGAAACTTGTAGAGGCCGGAATGGGGGAAAGTAGCGCTTGCACTCAAATACTGGAAGGACTTGGGCGCAGTCGTATTGCCCGAAGGAGCGGTGATGGAAATGTCGGCTTTGCCGGGTGTACCCGGAGGAGTGGTCACGGTGATGCGTTCCAGAGAAAAAGGATAAGTGGCATCAAGGGAAAGTGCGCTCGCAAAACTTGGCAGACTTTCGACCTTTTGCACGGTGGCGGCCGTGCCACCAATGGTGACCGTGAGATTGCCGGTGCTGGCGCCAAATCCAAAGCCTAAGAAGCAAACCGTGTCGCCGCCCGCTTGGGAGCCAGCATCCGGAAAAACCTGCAGAATGGCGGGACCGTAGCTGAATGCAGCGGGCGCCACGGCAATCCAGCCGTTGGAAAAGTAGGCGGTGAGATTCACGGGGCCGGACATGGCGCTCGGAGGAGAAGAAACCTGCAGTTGGGTGGAGCTTGCCGCCGTGGCATTGACGGTGGACTGCGACCCAAAGCGAACCTGTGGATTGGAGGAGAAATTAGAACCGCTCAGGGTGAGGGATGCACCACCCGTATTGGCTCCTTCCGCCGGCTGAGCAACCGGCGCACTCGCGAAGACCGGCGCGTTTTGCGGCAGCGCGGTTGGATTGGCGGCATCGAGGAAGTTCAGGCCGCGATTCGACAGCCCAATCAGAAGCTGGGTCTCATCCGCGTCCTCGAGGATCGTGGGGATGCCTTCAACCGCGAGATCCGGGATCTGCCCGAGGTTCAGGAGACTCGAAACGGAAAGCGCCGTCACGACATGGCCGTGGCCGAACGGTTCGGCCACGTAGAGTGTTTGTCCGTCACGGGAAAAAACAATCCCGGCGGCACTTGGCGAAGAATAGGAACCGAACGAGTTCAGAGTTCCATCCAGCAAAAAAACCTGCGAGGCGCCCGGCGCGCCAAAAACGACGGCGAAGCGGCTCCCGTCGGAATTGGCGGCCGCGAATGAAATCGCCCCCGCACCAAGTGCCTTCGGCCCGCTCAGGAGATTGCCATTGGAATCGAAGACGGCAATCTCACCGGTGGAATCGTTGGAAGCGACAATCACCCGGGTATGATCGCCGGAGCGGGCCATCACACCAACGCCGTTTTGAAAGACGGCCGGGGCGGCCGGCGTGAGATTTGTAAAGAGATTCGAGGCGGGAACCCAGAGCGCCAGGAGCGCTTCACTGGCGGAGGGCTGGCGCAAGCGAACGAGCAATTTGCCTGTGGCGAGCGAAAGGACTTCGTTGGGGCGATCGAAGACGACATTGGGGATGGGTGTGAGGCCCGCAACAGGGTAGCGCGTGGCCACCTGGAGGGATGCGGTGTTGATGGCGAGGATCTGTTCAAGCGCGGTGCCCACCCACAACGTTGCGCCGTCCATGGAAAGATCAACGCTGGCGGCGCCCGGGGCGTCTATGGTCGCTTGCAGCGAGGCATCGGAAGACGAGAATACCTCCACGCGATTCATCGCCCGATTGGCGACAAAGAAGCGTTTGCCACCCGCGTCATAAACGATATGGCGGTGATGCGGTTCGCCTGCGAGGCTATTAAGCAGAAGCACGGAATCATTGCGGACATAAATGCTGCGCGGAAGGTTTTGCGCGGAAGCCGCCTGGATGCTGATCGAAAGATCGGAGGAATGCGAAAGGGATCCGCTGGTGCCCTGCGCGGTCACGGAGAATTGTCCCGTGGAGGCATTGAAGGCTGCGCCGAACATCACCGCTGTGTTTTGACCCGCGGCCACGGAAAAAGGGCTGGTGGGATTGCTGATGATTCCGGAGGGCATACCGGCCAGGGTGACTTGCACGTTTCCCGCAAAGCCATTTTCAGAGGTGACGGAAACGGTGACGGGCGAGCTTGTGCCGCCTTGCGGCAGGCTTACCGAAGCAGAAGAAAGCGAGATGGTGAAGTCAGGTTGCGGAGGAGGTGGCTGGATCCCACCTCCGCCTCCTCCTCCACCACCACAGCCGGCCGTGGATACCAAGATGGCCAGACCGAGGGCCGGGATGCTTCTAACGCCTCCCCACATGGCGTGACTCCTGAACTGCGTGAACCAGCGGAGCAGCGCACAGCCGGCGAGGACGGACGCCGGCCGGAACAACGCCGCCAAGAGAGGTAAACAAGGCTCACAATAAATATATATTCTAGACTTGTCAAGTTATTAAATACTGTGGAGGAAATAGTAGAGAACAATAACAAAACGGCGCGAACCGGAGGCTCGCGCCGCTCTTGCTGAAAAAGCTGCTGCAGGCCGTGCTGTTAGATCGTTTTCGGGGCAGCACCCGCGGCCGCAGTCGCCGAGGTGCGCGAGAAAGAACCCGCGCCGGATTCCTTTTCACCTGACTTGTCGATTTCGATGGAGCCTTTAAAGTAGGCGCCGTCTTCGATCATGATGCGGGCGGTGGTGAGATCGCCGTTGACGGACCCATCCTTCTTAATCTCAATGCGGTCCTTGGCGCGGAGATTCCCCTTGACGGTGCCATAGACCACAACTTCGCGAGCGATAATGTCCGCGGTCAGCTTGGCCGCGGCGCCCACGGTGAGTTTGCGCTCGTCAAGCTGCACCAGACCCTCGACCGTTCCCTCGATCACCAGGTCTTCGTTCCCGGAAATTTCGCCCTTCACGTGCAGGCTTGGCCCGAGCCGCGCCGTCGCGCGATCCGCGGTTGCACCTATCGGACGCATTGCATCAGTACTCATGGCGGTAGTTCCCTCCCAAGATGCCGCAGAAGGCTTCGGCGGCGGATTCACTGGCAAATTTTTTGTTTCCGGGTGCGCGGCTTGCGGCGTATCCGGCTTCTTATTGCTCCACATCGGACCTCCCAAGGGACAAGCACACCCCACGCGGAATTCTGGCTCGGGGTATGCAAACAATAATCCGCGGGGATGCGCGCCGCAAACAAAGTATCCCAAGTGGGTTCCTGAAAGTAACTAGTCGCAAGAACAGGTATCACGCTGTACCGAGTACATGAGGAAATGAACGAGCAGGAGACGAACGCGGGAGTGCGCGGACTGTTCGCCCGCTAGTCTTCTGTATCTTAAATGTCTTTACTAATAACGGGGAACGGTGCATACTGGCAATATGCCCCTTCCACCTGCGCCCAAACTGTCCCTCACGGACTCAGATCGCGAGCAGTTACTGGAG
>Ga0187874_10000635_pt1 | contig 40682 bp, 28 predicted proteins | sample June2016WEW_16_1_3_FD_132993 | JGI IMG/M metagenome (GOLD analysis project Ga0187874, IMG submission 132993) | Peatland microbial communities from SPRUCE experiment site at the Marcell Experimental Forest, Minnesota, USA - June2016WEW_16_150 | ecosystem: Environmental > Terrestrial > Soil >... | reverse complement strand
CCCCCCCCGCCCCCTCCGACGCCCCCCCCCCCGCCCCCCACGCCGGCCCCCGCCACGACCACTACGACGGTCCCCGCCACGACCACTACGACGGTCCCCGCCACGACCACTACGACGATCCCAGCGACGACCACGACCACTACGACGGTTCCAGCGACGACCACCACGACGGTCCCCGCCACGACCACGACCACCACGACGGTCCCGTCGGCGACGACCACCGTTACGACTGATCCCCCGCCCACCACCACTACCACGACGGTTCCGCCCACCACCAAGCCGAAGACGGGACCGCCCAGGGTCAACCCTCACCCGATCAAGCTCCGTCACTCCCTGTTCTCGAGGTTGATTCAGGATTTGAGGAAGCAGCCCTTAGCACTGAGATGGGGATTCGTAAGGTAGCCGACCATCGCTTACCGGCGTGAGGATCAGGCGTCGTTGCTCGATCGCCTTGGCGTGGCCAAGCGCGAGAGCAAGCCGTCAATTGACGCCGCCCTTTGATGCGCTTCACACGTCATCGATCGTGAGTCAGGCGCTTCGTATAGTTTCGATCTCCTGCAGAAACTGATCGGCGCGCACGTCCCATGTGTGCTGACTGGCGAAAGCCTGCAACCTCTTTCGCATAGCAGGTTCGGGCGGTGAGTCCAGAGTCTTCGCAACCGCCTTGGCAAATTCGACCGGCGTATCGGCGACATGGATGAATGGGCAGTCAAGCCAAACGATCGCAGGTAAGTCAGTGGCGACGACGGGACGTCCCGCGGCGAGGTACTCCAATGTCTTAAGAGGGAAGCTTGCCTGATTGAACGCGCTATGGGTGTATGGGACGAGACCAACATCCATCGCGGCGAGGTAGCCCGGCAGCTCCTCAAAAGGACGCGGGCCGACCCACTGTACGTTCGGACGGCTCAGAAGTGCGTCGAAGGCCTTCATGTTGAAGAGCGGATGCCTTGGGCCGACCAACAGCAGGGAGACTCCGGAGGCTGCTACAGCTTCGAGCAGCGCTACATCGATGCGTTCACCGATATAGCCCATGAAACCCGCGATCCGACCCCTGAGATCAATATCAGGTGCAGCTTTCACACTAAGCGTGCGGCCGAAGACGGTAGGGTCGCAACCAAAAGGGATCAGTGCCGTCGGCACGCCGAATTGGGACATCTGCTCCGCCACGCGCGGATTGGCAGCAACTATGAGATCGGCACTGTGGGCGAGCTGATGCTCTCCGCGTCGCATCCTGGCGCGAGATACGCCCACAAGATCGGCCATCGCCACAAAGTCGTCTTGCGCCCAATAGACCCTTTTCCCCTCGCCGCAACGTCCCAAGACGGGTGCAAGCGGGGCGCAGTCAATCAGCACGTCGATACGCTTACCTGATTCCCGAACCGTCTTCTGGATGCTGCGCGCGACCAGGAAGCTTGTCAACCTTGCCATCCCGTAACGCTGACTAGCAGGAAGCACGATGGGGCTGAGTCGGGTGAGTCGCGGTCCAAGCGAGCGGAGCCAGGGCCGCACGAGCGCATCCTTGGGCACGTTGCCCAGACACGGTACAGCGGGATCCACATACAGAACGGTCACGTGTTTTGAAAGGCTGACCGCTAGCTGCTGATCCGCAAACCATGGGCCGTCCCAGTTGTTGGCTGCCCTCAATACGAGGATCTCATCGTTCGACCGTGGCGCGGCCTTGATCAGGTTTGCATCCGGTTGCTTCGGAGAGTGCGACGCGGTATCAGAGGATGAGTCGGTGTCCAAGGAACGGCGAGGTTCTTCCTCCGATTGAGACCGATGTGATTCCGAGTTCGTAGCCATGATCAGCTCCTCGGTCGCTCGCGGCTCACGGCGGACTTGTATCTCACGGCCACAGTGGGTCGCAGTCTTCGGTTTCAAGTTCGACTCGCGCTTGCTGCGGCGGGAGCGGTGGCCGAGTGAGCTCACCTGCACGGCAGCAAATGCTGAGTTCTGCCGGGTTTGCTGGCGAGTGAGGCACGGTGCTGGCGGTGGCTCGGCTCACGTCTCTGCTCCGGAGTTAGCTAATCTTTAGGATGAGTAGTCGGGGCTGCGAGTCCGGTCAGCGGTCCGACAGCGGGCTGAAGACTTCGCCCCGCGGGCCGGCAGTTTTCGAGTCTTCAAATACGACCGCTCGCAGTCTGCAGCCAAACTGCTTTTCGCTGAAGCGGTGCGCGTGGGCGGTCAGCGCCTCGGCGGAGAACCTGGTTGCCGACAGTTCGTCCATGGTGTCGGCAACAGCTTGCGCGCTCGGGTTCGCGATGAATGTGCCTGTGACGCCTTCGACGATTGTGTCGAGGAAGCCCCCGAATCGAAGGGCTCCACTCGGTTTGCCGAACGAGGCAGCCTCGAGCGGGGTAAGGCCGAAGTCTTCGAAGGAGGCTGTTACGAGCGCTCGACAGTTGGCGTAGCACCATCGAAGCTGCGCGTCGGTCGCGGCACCCACGAAGATGACGCGTCCCGCGCCAAGCAACTCGAGGTATTCCCGATCCGGGCCGGCTCCGACTATGACCAGGCGTTCCGCGGGTCGACCCCGCATAGCTTCGACGACCGCGTCGACGTGCTTGTAGCGGAGCAGCCGTGAGACGCAGAGCCAGAAGCCAGGCTCCACCCCCTCGATCGCGTGCAACGGGCCATCGGGACCCAGCGCCGGAGGAGGCGGAAGGACCTCTGCCTTGATGCCGTACAGCTCTTCTACGGAAGCAGCCACCGCGGTGGAGTTGACGAGATACCGGTCGGCAGAGAGTGCCGCTTTCTTGTCCCACTTCTCGAGCTGACCACGCGCCAGGGAAAGAGCACCCCGCTTCAAGCCAAGTCGCAGGCTATCCGCCATATTGAAACTGTCCGTCTCCGTCCGCGTTCCGAGGTACCGGTCTGTCTGGTAGAGCCATCGAGCGGGAGCGTGACAGTAGACGATCTTGCGGCCCGAAGCCCTGACGCCGTGCGCCCAGCCACTGGAACTGCAGACCGTTACTTCGCTGTTGACCTCGAGCCGGGAGAACACCTGTGCGAGAAGGGGAAAGGCCGCTCTGTGATGCTTTCTCAAGCCTGGTACGCGGTTGAGCCAAGACGAACGCACCTCGAGATCGGCAAACTCGGGGAAGGTGCCCTGTGGGTCGAAAAGTGACGTGTAGACGCACCGGGTGTCGAGGGCCCGCGCCATCGCGAGCACCACGCGCTCGGCACCGCCGCGCTGCGTCAGGTAGTCGTGGACCAGCGCCACCGAGCTAGTAGACACAGATCTCCCTCAACACACTCTTCAGAGTATGAGGCACGTGCTCGCGCCACCTCGGACTGGTGACGAAGACGGCGTAAACAGGACGTGCGAACGGAGGCAACAGACTCACGAACTCCTCGGGCGGACGTATTCGGGCATCTTCACCTTTGGTGCGTGCACACCAGTTCCCAACCAAAGTTCACCGAATGACCGGCCAGCTTGTGCGACCGGCTTACCCAAGATTTGCCCCAAAGGTGGTGATCGCCTCCTGCAGTGACGTCTCAACTGCTCCTGGCCTTGCAGCCAGCGAAGCGAACGAGACCAGCAACGACGGACAAGCTAGAGGACTTGATTTTACACGCGAGCTCTGGCCTGCCCGACAACAATGGCGAGAGTTCCCCAGCCATGGGCTGCCACTCCATTTCCCAGTGCGAAGCGCCGCTCAAGAGTGTTCCGACGGCAGCTCGCTTCAATCATCCAGAGCTCGTGTCACCCGTTCTTGACCGATCGACCCTGTCCAGGATGGCTCTGCCGAGAAGAGACGGCATGACCTGCGCCGCCCTCAGCACGTGCCCCACCAAGGCGGGATCCTGCGCCAGCCGCCATGCCCACTCCAGTCCGAGGCGTTCGACCGATCGCGGCGGCGGCAGTTTCGTGCCCGCGACCGTATCGACCGCGCCACCGACGCAGAAGTAGACCGCTGGGTGGTGTCGAGCAAGGGCGTCCGCCCACAACTCCTGCTTCGGACAACCGAGGGCCACGATGACCACATCGATGGACTGGCCGTCGAGCCGGCAAGCCGTCTGGGCAACGGCGATGGGGTCTGGGGCGCTCGGGTACGTCCCACCAAGAACAAGCCACTCAGGTCGTCGCTCACCAAGGACCTGCTGGCTTGCCGGTGAGCTTCCGACCACTGCGATCCTTGCACCTCGCAGCATCTCGCCGTCGAAGATCCGCTGCACCACCTCGCGTCCGGTAAGGCGCCCGGCGCTAGGTGCTCCGGCGGCCGCCAGCGCAAGTCTGACCCCGTTTCCATCGACGAGAACGACACTTGCCCGCGAGAGCGCGGCCGTGTACCGCTGGTCTTTTCGCCACAAGTAGGCCTGGTACGGAGCCAGCGTGCAGACGGTGACCCCCTCTTTACCGGCGACGGCGGCGCTCGCCCACTTGTCGAGATCGGACCATGTCATGAGCGACACGGGTAAGCCCAAGTACTGCGCCACTGTCGTGTGCTGATTCTGGCCCGCGACTCGTGGGCGTGCCGCCGAGCGGGATGTCTCCCACTTGCGCCTTCCGACGCGAACCTGGAGTCGGGAAACAAGGCGCGACATTCCCACGACGAAGAGGAACGTCATCAGGTCGAGCCAGCGGGACGGCTGTAGATGCGCCCGGATCAGTTCTGATCGTGAGCCCCGTTGTCCACTGTCGGGGTAGAGCTCGAGGTGCTCGCGGTTGCCCGCGGCCACACGTGACTGGACTCGGACGAGTTCGCGGATGGTCGCTGGCGGCCTCACGACGACGGAGAAGGTTTCGACTGTGACGCATTCCTCCTTCGCGAAGAGGCTCTGCACGAAGAGGTCGTCACCGATGACTGTGGGAAAGTCCGAGAACCGGGACCTTCCCTGCTCGGAAAGGCAGAAGACGCCGCGCCCGACCAGGTGGTCCGGATAAGGTGCGCGAGATCGGGCGCGATAGTGCCGGGCGACACCCTTAGATACCGAAGACATGTCAAGGCGGAAGTTGACGGTCGCGGCTGGGAGTCCCGTCCTTTCAAGCTGTGCGACGAGTTCGTCCACAGCACCTCGCGGAAGCTCGATGTCCGCGTCCAGGTAGACGCGTGGATAGCTGCGGGCCGCACCATCGCCGAGGTTCAGGGCCACCGTCTTGCTGGCTACAGAGGTCTCGAGGACCTCCACGTGTTCGAATGACCTCGCCACGGAGGAGGTCCCGTCCGTACAGCCATTGCATACGACGACGACCTGAAGTTCGGCAGGCCGATCACCAGGGCGCAAAGCGTCGAGGCAGCGCGCGATCTCAGACTCTTCGTTGTGGGCGGGGATGATTACGGTCGTCATGGCGCACGGTGGTCGCCCGGAACAGCCCGACTGAGAACGTGGGCGTCTGGGAGGACAGCAACCCTAGTCGACGGTTTGCACGGATCTTGCGCCTGCCCTGCGACTCGCGCGTATTGCCAGAGCCTCCTACCACTCTGATCCGTACGGCTCATAGGGAAGCAACTCGTAGATCTTCACGCTGTAGTTCCCTGGCAGGGAGTCCTCGAAAGACCCCTTCGAGTTGAGCTCGAACAGCTCGTCCTGCTCGGAGACCGGTGGGTTGTAGCGAGCGTTGGAGTCGTAGAGGAGCACGGCGCCGCCGTGCGCGAAGCGGCTCAGGGTGTATCTCCCCGTCGTTGTTCCGTTTCGGTCGCTCTCGACAAACAGGTAGGTCGTGCCTTTGACGTCCTTCTGCACCGAGATGATCGGGACGGCCGAATTGGAGCTGCGAACGCTGAGTCCACCCGAGACAGCCGGAGCATTGATTTCTGGAGCGAAGCGGTCGATGGCATGGTCGATGTAGGACAGATTGGATCGGATCGTGCCGTTGGAGGCGCAGTAGTCCCAGATCGGTGTGCCGTCAGGCAGCAGCTCGTCGCAGAACCATTCGATCCCGTTGGCGCCCCCGAGCAACGCCTCCCAGGCGGCAGAGTTGACCTGGGTCGGTGAAGCAGTCGGGTCTTCAGCCTTGCCGTCGTTCTCAGAGCTCAACCCGAGGTCGTCCGTCCCGGTCTCAACGAACTCCCAGACAGGATCATCTGGACCGACGAGCGCCCGCATGTTCTGGGCCTCCCGTCCGTAGACCCAGAGGCAGTCGTAGGTGTCGTGGCTTCTGCAAAGGTACGTATGCCACGGGTCTGTCACGGCGTAATCATCGGCCGACGCGATGGTGGTCGCCCTCAAGTTGGCCTCGGACTGGGCCAGACACGCAGCGGACCCGACAACGTTGTGCTGGGGCAGCCAGGCAATCCAGGCGCCTTCGTTCTCGAACACCAGCCGCGTCGGATCCTCACGCTCGATGGTCGCGGCCTGGGAAGCCACATCGGTCGTGCACGACGGCTCGTCACCCCATTGGTAGCCGATGAAGTACTTCGAAGCCCCGGGGATCTTGGTGATCAACTTGGCGATACTCGCCACGGATTGTGCCGACGTGTTCGAGGAAGGATCACCGCCACCGATCACGTACATGTTCTCGGTCACGGCCGCTTCCAACTCACCGTCGTCGCTACCGAATCGCTCCGGCCACGAGTTCATGCCAACGAAGATGTTGACGCCCATCGCACGGAAGGCGGCTGCTTGGTCCGGGTACGCGTGCGGTACGTTGCCGCCGTTCGGAGCCTGATCCCAGACGGCGATCGGGACGAAGGTGTCGGCTGTCGGTAGCAGTTGCCGGTACAGTCTGATGTTGTCGGCTGGCCCGACGGTCGGAGCCCCTGCGTGCGTGGACGGGCCTACGCTTGTGCGATTCGGAGCGAGGATACCCGTGGTCACGCCCACGGCGGCGGCGACCGCCGCGACCAGCATTACGATTTTGGCCACGGAGCGTACTCTGCCCTTTACTGTAGGTGGTAACAGGTAGGTTCCCGCCTTACGCAAGCTTGTCATGTGTCGGATTCGAGAGGGGGGATTACTTCTGGTGCGTGTGGCTGTCGACGACTCAAGTGGTCCGTTGCCGCATGCCCCCGGTGTGGGAGCACCGGCGTTCCATAATCTTCCGGACCCGAAGCAATCATGACCGACGGGGCGATCATTGGCGACGAGGGCCGCTCTCCGGACCGCACGCTTGGCGAGGTCGCGCGCAACAGCCTCGGCTGGACTTTTGCCAACAACGTGGCCGGGAGGTCGCTGACTTTCATCAGCAGCCTTGTGTTGGCGCGCCTGCTCGTTCCACGGGAATTCGGTGTGTTCGCCATCGCCCTCGTCGTCTACTCATTGCTAATCAACCTCAACGACATCGGCATCTCTACGACCATCGTTCGTTGGCCGGGCGACATCGATGAGGTGGCTCCGACTGCTGCCACGCTGATCTTCCTGACGAGCCTCGTCGTCTACGGCGTGTTCTTCTTCGTCGCCCCCTACTGTTGCAGGCTCGTCGGTGCCTCCGATGCCACGGGCGTGACCAGGCTGCTTGCCCTCGCCATCATTGTCGACGGCATCTTTGCAGTTCCGACAGGGATGCTCACTAGGTACTTCCGACAAGATCGCCGTGCCATAGCAGATCTCGTCAACTCTGTAGTCGCCACGGTCATCTCGATCGTGCTCGCCGTGCACGGCTACGGCGTCTGGAGTCTGGCATGGGGCAGGCTTCTCGGGAACCTGGTGGGCGCGATCCTGTGCGCGTGCTTCTCCGAGCGTCGATATCGCCCCGGGTTCAAGCTCGACGCAGCGAAGAAGTTACTGCGTAGCGGAACCCCTCTGCTCGGCACGACGCTCGTGACCATCGCCGTGTTCAACGTCGACTATCTCACGATCGGTCGGATCCTCGGCCCCACGGCGCTCGGCTACTACGTGCTTGCCTTCAACGTGTCGAGCTGGGCGATCAGCATCTTCTCTTTTGGTATCGATCGTGTCTCGCTGCCCACTTTCGCCAGGCTCCGGGGGAACCCTGAAGTGCTCCGCCTGACCTTCATCCGCGGGATGACCTTCCTTTCTCTTGCCACTTTCCCTGTTTGTGCGTTGATGGCCGCGATGAACCATCCGCTCATCTTGTTCATGTACGGGTCCCGATGGGCGCCGAGCACAGCCGCCCTTGGGTTTCTCGCCATTTTCGCAATCGTGCGGATCAGCCAGAACCTAGCCATGGACACGCTCATCGCCGTGGGCAACTCCTCCAGCACGCTCAAACTCCAGTCGGCTTGGCTCATCGTGCTGATTCCGTCCCTTATCGTCGGCGCCCACCTCTATGGCATAACCGGCGTGGCCATCGCTCACGTGATCGTTGGCTTCGTAGTGGTCGTGCCGATCTACACCATCGTGATCCGCCGACTCGGCGTTTCCGTCCGCGCACTGCTGGAGCATCTGATCTGGCCGTTTGTCGGAGGCGGTTTGTGCGCAGTCGTGTCGAGGACGGTTGCCGAGCAGTTCCGCACCCCGTTCGTCGCTCTCGCTGTCGGTGGCACTTGTGGGCTCGCCGTCTACTTGGTGGCGGTATTCCCGACCCGTCGGCTCCTGAGGTCCAGCTCAGGCGTGCTCGACATCGGGCACGCCTTTCCCGAAGAGTCCAGGACGCCGGCATCGCCCATCGCAGTGGCTGGTGACAACGGCCTGGCAGACCCCGGATTCGCGACTGCATCCCCCATGACGGCCATGCCGTCTGCCCGGGACCTTATGAGCGAGGTCGATGCTTCGCCGGTGTGGTTCGGCTCCCCTGACCGCCTCTTGTTCGGCTGGTTGCACATACCAGACGGCAACATGGCAAGAGCCGGTGTGGTGCTGTGCGCATCCCTCGGAATCGAGAGTCGTCGAGCTCACGTTGCGTATCGCATTCTCGCCTCTGCCTTGGCAAGGAGAGGCTTTCTCGTGCTCAGGTTCGATTACGACGGGACTGGGGACTCCGTAGGAAGCGGCAAGGACCCGGACCGAGTGAGCGCCTGGACTGCCAGCGTCCGCCAGGCGGTGAGTTTCCTCGAGCAGACGGGGACCACCAGGCAGGTCGTGGTGGGGATGCGCGTCGGGGCCACGATAGCCGTCAATGCCGGGATCGAAACGGACCTCGACGCGCTTGTCCTGTGGGACCCGTGTGTGAGCGGACGCAGCTTCATCCGTGAGCACCAGGTGCTGCTCGAGGTGATCAATCCCTCCGGCAGAGTGTCGCAACAAGGTGTCGAGCTGCCGGGCCACGTTCTGACGGCCGCCACCGCTTCGGACCTCGGCTCGTTGCGGCTGCAATTCCCTGGGAGGGACCTTGCGCGACGGCTCCTCGTTCTCGAACGTCCAGGTCGTCCCCTCAGACCCGAAGTGCGAGATCAGCTTTCGGATCAGGGGGCGGAATGGGCTGAGGCCACCGGCCAGAGCGAGCTCCTCGAAGCGATATCCCCCCATGACAAGCCACCCCTCAAGGCTATCGACACCATCTGCACATGGCTCGACCGAGTAGTCGACGACTCGCGACGACCCGTCACTGTTGTGGCGCGGCAACGCGCGCTCGTCGGCCACGCCACAGACGGGACGTCGATCACCGAGCGGGTCGTGCGGCTCGGGCCGCTCGGTCTGGTCGGTGTCATGACTGAGAGCGATCGGGCGGCTGATGGTCCGGTCATGATCATGTTGAACGACAGCCACGAACACCATGTCGGCCCAGCCCGTCTCTGGGTGGAGCTCGCCCGGCGGTGGGCCACCCTCGGCATCACGTCGGTCCGGGTTGACGTGAGCGGCATCGGGGACAGCCCGCTCCGGCCAGGCCAGAAGGAGCTCGTCGTCTATCCGCCTGAGATTTTCGAGGACGTCGCCGACATAGTCGGTGAGCTGCGACCAAACGATCCTCGAGACGTCGTGTTGATGGGCGTGTGCTCCGGTGCCTATCACGCCATCGAGTGCGGTATCAACCTAAGCGTGCGTGGAATATGCGCGATCAACCCGGCTCTTAGCCTTTCTCCTTGGAACGAAGGCCGGTTGGGTCGGGCGACTGTGCCACGACTCGTCGCTCTTATCTCGTCGATACACCCCCGACTCGGCAGGGCAGTCTCGCTCGCGGTTGCCCAGGTCTTGCCGAGGCGATCGGCGGCAAGTTCGCTCTTCCTCCTCGACTCCCAAGGGACGAACTCGCTCATCATCTGTGGTGACGCCGAGGCGCGCCAGCTCGAGCGACTCGTTCACTGGGATCGGACGCGCGAGCGACTGAGCTCCAACGGACGGTTCCGTTTCGAGCACGTCAAGGGACTCGAGCATTCGCTGCTCACTACCGGGCCGCGCGAGGTCACGATGTCGCTGCTCACCAGCTTCGTGATGTCGCTCGCTCGGAATGATTCCGCGGCCGTCGGCGTTACCCTTGCCAGCGGAAGCAATGGTTCGTGGGACCATTCGTCCATGCCAGAAGCTGCACCCCCCTTATACCCACCTGGCGTCTACCAGGGGGAGACGTCACCGCAGCGCTAGTCAATGAGTCGGTCCGGGTCGGGCGGACCAGGACAAGCATCCGGCCCGAATGAGTGACAAACGAGGCTGTAAGACTCAATCGATGAACCCAATGCCACTCCGGCCCGACCCCTGAGTCGCAGGTGGTATGTTCTTTACTTGTCGTGGCGAGGGCAAGACCGTGCGCCTAAAACAAAGCACGAGCATATGGAGTCTAAACTAAACCATGGATTTTTGGCAGTCCTTTGCATTGCTCGGTAGGCGTTGGGTTTTCTTCGGCACAGCCCTGTTGATGGCGGCCGCGATAACTGCGGGAGTCTTCCACACCGTAAAAGCCCAGTACCAGGCAACTTCCGAGCTCCTCTTGGTGCCGCCAGCCATTTCCTCGACGGCGACCGCGGGAAACTTCGTCACCGACTACGGCAACCTCAACACGGTGGCGTCCATCGTGAGTTACAGAGAGGACAGCCAGCAGGTCGCCACGCAGCTCAAGGCGATCGGCATACTCAATTACACTGTCTCAACTGACCCGACAGGTGCCGTGCCTGAGCTGATCGTCACGGTGACCGCGAGTTCCCCGCCAGTGGCGCTCTCCGAAAACGCGATATTGTCCCGAGACGTCGTCAGCTATTTGTCTCAGATACAGTCTGGCGCGAGCCCGAGCACTCGCATCTCGACGCGGTCCTTGGAAGCGGCGACCCAGGCGACCCGAGACGACAAGAGCCGGATTCGGGTTGTCGTCGCTGTCGGTGTCGTCTGCGTTTTTCTTGCCGTAGCTCTCACCTCCCTGTACGACTCGGTGAGGCGACGTCGAATGACGCCGCGCGGACACGAGCGCGCGACAAGTGCCGCCAGGCCGGGCCAAGCGACGTTGGAGCTGGATGTGCCGCTATTGGCCGATGGTCGAGTATCGACCAGGACAGCGGTTCAGTACGGCCGCCGCGCGGGCAGGGACCTGGGATCGAGGAGTGTGGCTGCACCCGGAGCGAGCTCGGCTCCAGCACCTTTCCAACAGGACAGCTAGCGACTCATTGCCGGGGGATGCAAGTTGAATCGGATAAGGAGTTCGATCGGGCTCCAGCTCCTCGGGCCGATCGCTCTCGTCGGGCTGCTCGTGCTGGCAGGTCACAAGGGCGTCTACCTTGCGATCGGGCTGCTCAGCTGTGCTCTCGTCGCGGTCCTTTTCGCGCTGAGTCGCCGCGACGTCACGACGGTCGTCTCGATCTACATCGTCGTCATGATCTTGCTGCCGTCATACCTGACCATCGGCGATCTGGGAGCAGCTGGTAGCCCGACGACCATCGTCGGGATGGCTGCCCTGGCATGGTGGCTGGTCAGCAAGGTCGTGCCCGGCCAGCCGATCGCTACCGGACGCCAGCCGATCCGAATAGGCCTTTACATCTTCGGCGCGTCGATAGTGCTCAGCTTCGCTTCAGCCTTTAGCCGAGAGATTCCCGCCGTCGAGATCTCCGGGGCCAACCGCGGAATGCTGGAGGTGCTCGGTCTTGTCGGCATCGCCCTCTTGATGGCGGACGGCATCGACACCCGCGAGCGGCTCGACGTGCTTGGCCGTCGGCTCGTCTACTGGGTGGGCGTCCTCTCGACACTGGGCATTGTCCAGTTCCTGACCGGATCAACACCCTTCCAGAGCCTCTACAGTCACCTTCCCGGCTTCACGTCGGCATTCATCCCGCCCCCGATAACCAGTCGCGACGGATTGCGACGGGTTCAGGCAACAACAGGCAGCCCGATCGAATTCGGGCTCGTTCTCGCCTGTGTTCTGCCGATCGCAGTGCATTACGCCAAACAGGCGCCGGCAGGAAAGCAGGGTCGCCGCTGGCTGTGCGTGCTGCTCATCTCTGTGGCCCTGCCCATGTCGCTCGCGCGCACTGGATTCGTCGGCGCCGCCATCGCCTTCGTTGTCATGTTCGTCGGCTGGAACGCACGTGAGCGCATCGCGGGTATTGGCGCCGTGACGATGTTCGCCCTGGCCCTTCGTGCGGCCAAGCCCGGCCTCGTTGGGACGATCCTTGGGCTCTTCACAAACGCCGGAACCGACCCAAGCGTCTTGCACCGCGAGCAAGATCTTGCACGCGTCGGTTTCCTCGTGCGTCAGTCGGCATTCTTCGGAAGGGGATTCGGAACCTTCATCCCCTCCGAGTTCACGCCCCCCGGCCAGCCTGTGGCCTCCCTCGACAACCAGTATCTCGGTTCGCTCATCGAGACAGGAATCTTCGGCCTCGTTTGCCTCATCGTTCTCCTGGTCATCTGGCTGTTCACGGCGCTCGACGCTCGACGCCGCAGCCGTGATCCGGCCACGCGCGAACTCGCCCTCGCCCTCGCTGCCTCATCACTTGTCATGGCCTTCGGCATGTACGTGTTCGATGCGTTCAGCTTCAGCGAGGTGTCGGGCACGATGTTCATCCTCCTTGGTATGACCGGCGCCCTATGGCGATTGACCCAACAGGAGGGTGGTCGCCAGCAGACCGAGACTGTCTCGCTCACGTCGGTCCCGCATGTCGCCTGAGCGCGTCACCGTCGTCACGGTCACGTGGAACAGCCAGCCAGTCATCGGAGGCTTCCTGGGAAGCCTTTTCTCTGCGATGGGCAAAGTGAGCTGGAAGCTCGTGCTTGCGGACAACGACTCGCATGATTCGACGGTGGAAGTCGCCCGCACGGTGATGCCCGAAGCGCGAATTGTGCGTTTGAGTCGCAACGCTGGCTACGCGGCCGGCATCAATGCGGCTCTCGAAGCTGCGGACCCCGGCACACACCTTCTCGTCTCCAACCCTGACGTCAGGCTTGACGCCGGCTCTGGGGAGCGGCTGGTGGAGGCGTTGCGCGATCCGGGAGTTGGGATCGCCGTCCCCCAACTCCGGGACGCCGCCGGTCGGCTTGTCTTCAGCATCCGCCGGGACGCGACGGTTCTGCGTGCCCTCGGCGAGGCGCTACTGGGTGGCGATCGAGCCGGCCGTTGGGCACCTTTCGGAGAGACGGTGACGAGAACCGAGCCTTATGCCGGTGCAGCCGATGTCGACTGGGCCTCAGGCGCTGTCATGGTCGTCTCGCGCGAGTGCGCCGAACGGGTAGGTAAGTGGGACGAGACGATGTGGCTCTACTCAGAGGAGACGGACTACTGCCTACGCGCCCGCGAAGCCGGCTTCCGGATCCGTTACGTACCGGACGCCCGAGCTCTGCATCTTGGGGGGGAGTCTGGTGGCAACCCCATGTTGTGGACTGCACTCACGGTGAACCGGATCCGTCTGTTCGAACGTCGGCACTCACGACTGCACACCGCTGCGTTCCGATCCGCGGTGACACTGAACGAAGCGCTCCGCGCTCTCGCCGGCCGCTCGACCAGCAAGGCTGCTTTGAGAGCACTGACCCACTCGAGACGGCTCGCACCGCCACGCCCGCAAACAGCCGATTGAGAAGCGGGGGCTGTTGTTGCGCCACTGACGCCACTCGGCTGGTGACGGCAAGCCTTCAGCGTGTACCGGGTGCGAGCCGCCGTCCTACTTGCGATCCAGCCGCACTGACCAGGATTGCGATCGCGCCGCCGAAGCACCAGAGCCTCACGACGGAGCCCGGGAGATCTTCGTGTACGAACCAGTGCCTACGCGCGAAGGCACCGAGGAGAAGCACTGCAACGGCAACCACTGCAGCGACTGTCGCGTGCGTGGCGGCGGTAGCCGGCCGGCGGTAGCCGGCGATCACTCCGCCGGCAACGAAGGCCGCGAGAACCAGCATTGCAGCCGCAAGCCAGAGGTGGCTCGGTTGGTCGATCATCGGACGGCCGTGCCAGTCTTCTTCGACCGCCATCGTCGGCACGGTGACCACGAGCACTACCAAGGCCGACAAGCTGACGTCCAGCCAGCTGAGCCTTTTCTTCTGCGAGCTGCTCTCACGTTCTGAAGCCAACGACCGTGCGCCCAGCTTCTTGTCGCCCATCCATCGCCCTCCCGAGCATGCGAGCGTACCGCTGAGCGTCCTCCGCTAGAGCGCGGGGCCGGCACCGATGAACGGAACTCGGATTGCCTCACCGCGGTCGCATGCCTGAGAGACCCGACGCGTGTGGCGTGAAGACAGCCAACAACTATCCGTAGCAGTCGCGAACTCGATGCCGTTCTGAATCCGCCGCCCGCTTGGCGGGGGAGTCCTGAGTGAGGTCCCGCGTCGGCGACCACCCGGCGCGCACGGGCCTCCGGAATCTCCCGTGTTCACAGCCGTGCCGCGCTCGTGCAAACTGCATCGAGGTGCTCAGAAGGCTCCGTGCCCTCGGAACACCCGAGCGGGTGTCATCCACAGGATGCGGAAGTCCCACCAGATCGACCACGAGGCGACGTAAAGGTAGTCCAGTCGCTGCATCTCCTCGAAGGTCAGCTCGCTCCGGCCTGAGACCTGCCACAGTCCGGTCATGCCGGGGCGGACCTCGAACCGACGCTGTGCCGACCCGTCGATCGTGCTCGACTCGGCCGGGACGAAAGGTCGCGGGCCGACAAGAGACATGTCGCCGCGCAGCACGTTGAACAATTGCGGCGCCTCGTCGAGGCTGGTCCTGCGCAAGAAGCGCCCGACCTTGGTAGCGCGCGGATCGGCACGCATCTTGAACAGTGGGCCCTCCATCTCGTTCGCCTGCTCGAGCTGTGAACGCATCTGTTCGGCATCGTGGGCCATCGTGCGCAGCTTGTAGATCGTGAAGGGCCTGTTGTCCTTGCCGATTCGCTCCTGGCGGAACAGCACCGGACCGGGGGAGGTCATCTTGATCGAGATCGCCACGACCGCCAGCCCCGGCAGGGCAGCCAACAGCAGCACGCTGCCCAAGACGAGGTCAAAAGTACGTTTGGCGACGCGTGCTGCCACGGTCAAACGTGCAGGGGCAACGTCGATGAGAGCGAGCCCGGCGATCTCCTTGACAGAGGAGCGCCACGTGATCAGTTCGAAGTACCGCGGCACGATCGAGATCGCGACGTGGTCGTTCAGCGACTGGAGGCGGAGGATGGCGTCGGCCGGATGGGTTCTCGAGAATGCCACCATCACCTGATGAACGTCCAGGTCCTCGACAAGCTGAGGCAGCTTCTCGATGCTGCCGAGCACGGTCGTACCCGGGGCGGGGTCGTCATCCACGCAACCGACCACGGTTATGCGCGGATCCCAGGACAGGTAGCGGAGCAGGTGTTGGACCATCATGCCGCTGCCGACGACCAGCACTCGGCACTGTTCCATCTTGATCGCGTGCAGGGCGGCGCGGGTCATGACCCGTCCGGTCGGGATGACCGCGACCGCGAGCAGCAACGCCACGACGATCGTGACCGGCTCCAACGTCGCTTGCCGTTCCAGGGATCCGAAGAGATGGTCGATCCCGAGCACGACGCAGCCTGCGATGCCCAGGCCGTAGACGATGTCGTGAAGCTCTGTGAACGAGCTCTTCAGCATCTGACCCGGCGACTTGGAATAGAGGTTGTTGAGTGCCAAGGCGATCACCACCACGGCAAGCAGAGGCAGGCTGAGCACGACATTGGCGAGCAAAGCCGAGTTCACCGAAGCATCTGAGGGCTGATGGACGAGGTACAGCGCCGCCGAGAAGCACAGGGTCATCGCGACCGTGTCAGAAGCTACGAGCGCGAGTCGCGGCCTGAAGCGTCTGTGGCTTTTCGCCACCCTCGAGGGCCGTGGGCCGGGTCCGACCGGAGACGAAGCCAGGTCGGGCAGGGCCTGCAGCGTCGGGGCTCTCCCTAGGGTCTCGCTGTCGACGGCGACGTTGGAGAGCGCTGACGACGGCCGCGACATGGACAGTTGTGCCGAATTAGCCAAACTGGAGAACGCCTTTTCCATCGACCCTCGCTCGATCTGTACTGCGGCGACGCCAGGTCGCCCCCCGACTGACGGGTTGAGCGGTACCCGAGCGTTGTTGTCCAACTATTCCGGTACCAGAACTCCCCCCGTAACCGAAGTCGGTCCTTCGTAGACAACCGATGACCGACCTGATTATTCCTAAGCATCCTATTACGAAATTTCCACTCCCGGAAACGGGGGTGCCCGTCGGGTACCGCTCGCCGCGGCTCAGCCGGGATGCACCGGGGCCGGGTCAGCCGATGTCGCGGCGATCGCTGGTCTTACCAGCGTTTTCGGGCTGGCGTGGGGGGCTTTCAGCCCACGCTTGTCTCGCGGGCTCCAGGGCCGACATGAGATCAAGGTAGGCTTCGAGACGGTTCGCGAGTCTGGCCCTGGCGTCGGGCCGGTGCCGCCTAACCACTTCAGGCGACGGGGGTCTCACAGACGGCCGCCCGACCCGGATTGCTAGGCCAGCTTTCATGCCTTCTCCGTGCTTGCGAACGATGTCTTTGGTCACCAGACCGAGACCCCGGTGCCTCAGCTAAACGGCGGGTAAACGCTCAATGACGGAAAGATAGCATCAGGGCTTCGCTGGAAGGCGTATCACAGTGCCGGCGCTTGTCTGGGCGCTTCTCACGCGTTGGAGGCAACTCCCTCGTTGTCTCGATCGGGCGGTACCACCGAGCAAAGTTGACTACGGCCGGACCAGCCTGAAGCTGAAGCACATGGTGAAGAGCGAAACGGCAGGACGCGCCATAGGTGCTCTTGTCGAAGCCCGACGATAGCGGCCCGGAGAGGTCGGCCAGGAGTCGCCGTAACCCGGATCGCGAACTCCTACGTGAAAGATCGCGAATGGGAAGACGCCGAACTTGAGAGCGCAGCGACACGGCCGCCGGCCGACCATCAGGCGTCGCCAAGACCGGTGCGGGAGCTAGCGTCAAGAAGGCCTTGAAGGGTTTCGATCCACTCTGGTTGGTGTTGGCCGGGTTCGGTGCCGGCCTTAGCGGCAGCGTGGCAGGGCTGGCCTCGCTCGTCAGTTACCCGGCCCTTCTTGCCGTTGGGCTTCCGCCGGTAAGTGCGAACGTGTCCAACGCGGTCGCACTCGTGTTCAGCAGCGTGGGCTCCGTCTGGGGTTCGCGTCCGGAGTTGACGGGCCAGCGAGCCCGGGCTCGGCGTCTGGGCCCCATCGCCGTAGTCGGGGGTCTCACCGGCGGGCTTCTCTTGCTGGAGACACCTTCGAGCGCCTTCGCGCTGGTCGTTCCGTGGTTGATCGGGCTCGCGTCGCTCACCATCGTGATCCCGAGCAATCCGGCTCGTCTGGCGTCGAACGAGGCGCACCGACCGACGTGGAAGCTCGGCGCGGGGGTTTTCCTCATCGCCGTCTACGGCGGTTACTTCGGGGCCGCGGCAGGGGTGCTGCTCCTTGCGCTGGTGCTGGTTGCCACGGCGGAACCGCTGGCTCGAAGCAACGCGATGAAAAACCTGCTTGTCGGGTCGGCCAATGCCACGGCGGCGGTGGCGTTCGTCGCCATCGGGCCGGTCCGCTGGTCGGCCGTGATCCCTCTCGCGGTGGGATGCCTGGCCGGCGGCCGGCTGGGCCCGATAGTCGTGCGACGGGTCCCGGCGACACCGCTCAAGGTGCTCATCGCCTGCGCAGGTCTCGGTCTGGCAGTCCATCTGGGCATCGATGCCTACCGCTGAGGCTTTGTCGTTGGTCCGCTCCGGCGCCCCCGGAGGTCACCCGGGCTCACGGATGCCCGGATGAGAGCCCGGCCATCGCTGACCGCTCCTCGGCGGGTCCGTGAGGTTCGGCGCGTAGACGTGCTTCACGTAATCGTCGAGCATTCGCGTGGCGCAGTACATGGGCCCGAGACTGCGCATCGACGCGCGTACCCGCTTCAGCCAGCGCGTCGGGATCCCGCGCTCGTCGCGCTCGAAGAAGAGCGGCTTCACCTCGTTCTTGACCAGGGAGTAGAAGGTCGCCGCGTCACGCGCGTCCTTCGCGGACTCGTCAGGGTCGACGTCGCCGTTGATGGCCCAGCCGTTCGCGCCGTCGAAGGCCTCTGCCCACCATCCGTCGAGCACGCTCAGGTTGAGGCAGCCGTTGAGGGCGGCTTTCATGCCGCTCGTGCCGCTCGCCTCGAGGGGGGGACGCGGCAGGTTCAGCCACACGTCACAGCCGGCGATCAGGGTGCCGGCAGCGCTCAGGTCGTAGTCCTCGACGAACACTACGCGACTGATCACACCGGGCTCGCGCTTTAGGGCGAACATGCGCTGCGCTATCGCCTTGCCCGCGTCGTCGAGCGGGTGGGCCTTGCCGGCGAAGACGAACTGCGCCGGTTGGTCGTGGTTGAGCAGCTCCAAGGCCCTGGCCGCCGGGTGCAGGAGCAGGTCGAGCCTCTTGTAAGTCGCCAGGCGGCGGGCGAACCCGACGGTGAGGAACGAAGGGTCGAAGGCCTCGGCACCGGCCCGTACGACCTCGAGGTCCTCGCCACGTGCAAGGCGGTCGACCACGGCTTTGCGACGCAGTTGGTCGACCAGCTCGTTTCTCTGCTCGCAGCGGACGGCCCAGAGCTCCTCGTCCGGGATCTCCTCGATGCCGGCCCATACCGCTGGGTCGGACGAGTGCCGCTCCCAACCCTCGCCGAAGTGCCGGGTGAGCAACGCCTGCATGGGCGGGGCCATCCAGGTCGGGAGGTGCACCCCGTTGGTGACGTGCCCGATCGGCACCTGTTCGGTGCGCACCTGCGGGAACATCTCGTGCCACATCTCCCGGGCGACCGACTCGTGGCGTGCGCTCACCGCGTTGATGGAGCGGGCCGCATGGATGGCCAGCTGCGTCATGCCGCTGGGCTCGTTCGCATCGGAGGGATGCACCCGTCCCAGCTTCAAGAGCAGCTCGCGGTCCAGGTGCAGCTCGTCGGCAAGCGATCCGAGCACCGGGAGGATCTCCTCACGGCTGTAGGTCTCGTTGCCGGCCTGCACGGGGGTATGTGTAGTGAACACGAAGTGGTCGCGGCCGCTCCTGAGCGCGTCGGACAGGTCACCATCAGCGCCTTTGGAAGATCCGGCCGTCCGCGACGCGACGGCTAGCGTGGCCAGCGCGGCGTGGCCCTCGTTGAGGTGGTAAATGGTGGGTGTGACCGACATCGCGTCGAGCGCGCGCACCGCACCCACTCCCAAGAGGGCGTACTGCGCGAGGCGGATGGCGCGGTTGCCCTCGTACAGCCGCGCGCTGACCCACCGCTGTAGAGGGCTGTTCTCCGCCAGGTCTGCGTCGAGCAGATAGAGAGGCACACGCCCGACATCGACCCGCCAGACGTGAGCGGTGACCTCACCGTCCCAGATGGGGAGCTGGATCGTCAGTGGCGAACGGTCCGGGTTGGTGACGCGCACCGCTGGCAGCATCTCGGGATCGACTTCGGTCCAGTACTCGAGTTGCCACCCTGACCGGTCGACGCGTTGGTGGAAGTAGCCCTTGCGATAGAGCAAGCCGACGCCGACGAGCGGCAACGCCTGATCCGACGCCTCCTTCAACAGATCGCCGGCCAGCACACCGAGTCCTCCCGAATAGACCGGCAAGGACCTGTGCACTCCGAACTCTGCGCACAAGAACGCGACCAGCCCATCACCGAGGTCGGTCTTCGCCGGGCGGGTCAGGTCGTCGTCCAGCACCTGCGCCACCGCATTCACACGGGCGAGGTACTTCTCGTCGGTCGCCGCCTCGAGCAGCGAGTGCTCGGACAGGTCACGAAGGAAGCGAACCGGGTTCTGGTTGCTCAGGTTGAAGCGGTGCACACCGAAATAGCGGAACAGCTCGCGGCCATCGGGAGTCCACGACCAGCGGTAGTTGTACGCGATCCGGGCCAGTGGGAACAATGGCTCGGGCAGCCGACGCGCAAGGCGGTCGACCGCGCGGACAACGTCGTTGGTGCCGTCGAGGGACGGATCTTGACCGCGGGGCGCATTCATCAGGGTGTGAACCTAGTGGTTCGCTGGCGACGGCTCACATTCGGCGTCGCCGGCCGGCCACTCGACCGACGCCATCTTGGCCAGGGGTCCGAGAGCGCCAAGCGCCGCGACAGCCTCCCCGGAGACCGAGGCATCACGGAGCACCGCGAGCGCGGCGCCCACCGCGTCGAGGTCACGAGCGGCCAGTGGGGCTGCACCGGCCACGAGAGCGGCCAACACGACCGCGTCATCGACCTCGGCCGGGCGAGTGCGCAGGCTCGCCGTCAGACAGCGCAGGGCGAGAAGAGGGCTGCCGTCGGCTCGTCCCGTCAGCCGGGTGGCGCCGACGTGCGCGACGACGTCGAGGCCGGCATCCGAAAGAGTCGTCTCGCGCCAGGAGTCCTCCCCGGCCAGGCGGCTGAGGGCGGTGGCGCCGACGGCTCCGGTGCACTCGGCTTGGACCTCGACCACGCTGCGCCGGAGGGTCGCGATGTGCTCGACGACGACCGTGCCTGTTGTCCGGCCGGCAACCGTCTCGACGTTCTGGACAGTCACGCTCCAGGCGCCACGCCGCATCGGGGAACGGGCCGCTCCGGCCGCCAGCTCCAAGGCGAACCCGGCGGCGACCCACCCCGCGTCGACTCGACGGGGCTCTATCGCCCGAGCCCAGAGATCGCGGCCGGTCAGTGACGGATCGAGGTTCGATCTCAGGGGTTCGAGGCGCTCGAGGAACCCCGTGAGGACCTCGAGGCCCAGCACGCGCTCGGCTGCATCGAGCACAACGGCTACGTGCCGCAGCGACAGCAAGGTCTCGATTCCCGTGGGATCGGCAAAGAACCATGCGCAGCTCGTAAACGCCGAGAGGAGATGGCTCTTCAGCTCAAGAAGCTCCAGGACGTGCGTCGTCTCGGCTCGCGAGCAGGGGCGGCCGGCATGTCTCGCGACGAATGCATCGGGTGCCTCCACCCCGGCGAGCACGACGCCGTAGTCGACGAGTGCGTCGAGGGGATCGTCCAGCAGTGGGCTCAGGGCGGCCGCGACAGGCTCCGCAAGACTCGTGCGCAGCCAATCGAGCGCTTCTCGAAGAGGCGCCCGCCAAGACTGGTTCCATCCCGGCTGCGCGCCCGTCGTGCAGCCGCAGTCGCTGCGCCACCGCTCGACGCCGTGCGCGCAGCTCCACGAAGATGGCGTGACAAGCTCGACCTCCCAGGTTGCCGGATGCTTACCGAGCCACGCGCCGAGGTTGGTGACATCAACCTTCTCGGTCCGCAACTCGCGCGCCGCCCACGCGAGTGCCATCTCGCCGAACTCATGATGGTGCCCGTAGGTCTCGCCGTCGGTGACGATCGCTATCAGCTCGTCGTCGGCACTTGATGCCAAGGCGGTTCGGATCGCGCTCACGAGCGTCGCTCCGTCGTTCAACAGCTCCCCGAACGCGAGCTCGCGCGACAGCTGGCCGTGCCCGAACACGACGGTCATCTGCTCACCACCGGGCAGCGACACGAAGTAGGCACGGCTCGTGTCGATCTGCTCCCCACTCACATTCAGCCAGTCGCCCCCGGGCGCGCGCACGCGGCTCGCCTGCTGGGGCATGAGAACGGTGAAGTCGATGCCGTGACGGGCGAGGGTCGCGAGGGTACCGAGATCGACCGCGGTCTCGGGCAGCCACATGCCGTTCGGCGCGAAGCCGAAGCGAGCCTTGAAGTCCGTGACTCCCCAGGCGACGAGGACCTCGCGATCCTCCGGCTCTGCGAGGGGCAGGATCACGTGGACAGCCGGTGACGCGAGCGCCGCGCCACTCGGTTGCCCGTCCGGTTCCCGCCCGGCGGCACGGACGACAGAGTCGACGTCGGGTGCATTGGCCGCCAGCCACCCGTGAAGAGTCCTGACGACGTCGAAGCTCGCGATCGCGAAGTTGTCACACGACGCCCGTAGGCGCTTGTCGGGCGCCAGCACGGCCGCAGCGGCGTTGGGCCTGTAGCACTCAGCGGTGATCCTCTGGTTCCAGTCGTGGTAGGGGTACGCGCTGAGCTCGGGGTTCACGATGTCGAGCCAAGGATCCGCGCGCCCGGGCTGGTAACAGTGGAGATGGAAACAGACTGCGAGCGTCATCGCCGCCTAGACCGGCCGTAGGACCAAGATCGCGAGCGGGGGCAGCACGAGCAGGGCGCTCTGGTCGCGGCCGTGCCAGGGCGTTCCGGTCGTTTCGAAACAGGAGGGCACGAGGTAGCCGCTGCCGCCGAATTCCGGCGCGTCGCTGTTTGTGAGCACCTCCCACCGGCCGGCTCGCGGCATGCCCACCCGGTAGTCGGGGCGCGGGACCGGCGTGAAATTGGCGACGACCACGAGCACGCCGTCGGCCCCGTCACGGCGTTCGTAGCAGAGCACGCTCTGCGACCGGTCCTCGCAGTCGATCCACGAGAAGCTTGCGCCGTCGAGGTCGTCGCGGTGCAGGGAGGGCTCGGAGCGGTACAGCTCGTTGAGTCGGCGCACCCATGTGGAGACACCTTGGTGGGCGGGCGAGTCGAGCAGGTGCCAGTCGAGGCTCGCGTCGTGGTTCCACTCCGATCTCTGGGCGAACTCGCCTCCCATGAAGAGGAGCTTCTTGCCTGGTTGGGTGAACTGGTAGCCGTAGAGGAGTCGCAGATTGGCGAACTTCTGCCACTCGTCGCCCGCCATGCGGCCTATCAGTGAGCCCTTGCTGTGCACGACTTCGTCGTGCGAGAGCGGCAGTACGAAATGCTCGCTGTTGGCGTAGACGGAGCGGAACGTCAACCTGTCGTGGCACCATGGCCGGTAGATAGGGTCGTGCGCCAGGTAGTCGAGCGTGTCGTGCATCCAGCCCATGTCCCACTTGTAACTGAAGCCGAGGCCACCCGCGTCGACGGGCCGGGAGACGCCCGGCCAGGCCGTGGACTCCTCGGCGATTGACATGATGTCCGGGAACGAGGCGAACATCTCGGTGTTGCACTGTTGGAGCAGCTCGATGGCCTGGAGGTTCTCGTTGCCGCCGAAGCGGTTGGGGACCCATTCGCCGGGTTGGCGGGAGTAGTCGAGGTAGAGCATCGAGGCGACTCCGTCCATGCGCAGGCCGTCGGCGTGGAACCGGTCCAGCCAGAAGCAGGCGCTCGAGATCAGGAAGCTTCGGACCTCGTTGCGGCCGTAGTTGAAGATCCAGCTCTGCCAGTCCGGTTGCACTCGCTGGCGCGGATCTGCGTGCTCGTACAAGTGCGTGCCGTCGAAACTTGCCAGGGCGAAGGCGTCGGAGGGGAAGTGCGACGGCACCCAGTCGAGGATGACACCGATGCCGGAGCGGTGGAGCGTGTCGACGAACGCCGCGAAGTCGTCAGGTGAGCCGTAGCGTGCGGTCGGGGCAAAGTAGCTCGTGATCTGGTATCCCCATGAGCCGTAGAAGGGATGCTCCATGACCGGGAGGATCTCGACGTGGGTGAAGCCGTGTTCGCGCACATGGTCGATGAGCCGCGGGGCCAGCTCCGCGTACGTGAGGAACCGGCCGTGCTCCTCGGGTACCCGTCGCCACGAACCGAGATGTACCTCGTAGATCGCCACCGGCTTGTCGAGACGCTGTTTCTGTCCGCGGTCGCGCATCCACTCCTCGTCGAGCCATGCGTGGCCTGGCTCGAAGATGACCGACGCAGTCTTCGGGGGCTCCTCGGTGGCGAACGCGAACGGGTCGGCCTTGTCGAACTCGCCGCCGCCCAGTCGTGAGAGCAATCGGTACTTGTAGCGTGTCCCGGGGCTGACCCCGGGAAGGAAGCCCTCCCAGATTCCTGACTCGGCGTGCGGGGAAAGGGGATGCTTCGCACCGTTCCAGCCGTTGAAGTCCCCGACGACGGCGACGCGCTCGGCGTTGGGCGCCCACACGGCGAAGAAGACCCCGGGGATACCGCCGACGGTCATCGGATGGGAACCGAGTTTCTCGTACAGGCGGAAATGGCGCCCCTCGTTGAACAGGTAGACATCGAACGAGTCGAGCAGGCTGACCCCCAAGACCGTTTCGGCTCCCCGCGTCAGGCGGTCGACCGCACCGGGGGGGATCCGCCCTCGATTCTCCCTGAGAGGCGCCAAGGCTTCGTGCACCGCCGGATCGTCCACGATCTGCTCCAAGGGGGCGGTTGTGAGGCGGTTCCAGTTCGGTCGTTCTCTGCTCGTTCCGGGCAGGTTGACCGAGTCGGGTTGCCCGACCAGGTCGTCGAGCTGAACGAGCACGAGCCCGGCGTCGCTACGGGCCAGCTCGCCATGGATGGCGGCGAGCACGGAGGCGGTCGCCCCCGTGCCGTCGAGCGGGTCGCGCTCGTCGGCGCCGGGCTCATCCCGAGCGAGCTTGGAGAGGCGCTCGCGCATGTGAGCCCGTTCGGCCCGCTCCTCGTCGGCCGACGAGGCGTCCAGCTGGCCGCACTCGACGCGCTCGTCGATGTCGCGCCCGCTCCACCAACCGGTGAACGTGGGCAGATCGTGGGTCGAGAACGAGGCTACAGAGCCGGCGGGCGGTGCCTCGAGCACCGGCTCGCCGTCGCGGCGGATGGCGAACTGCGCGACGTAGGAACGCCGGATGCCCGTGGCCTGCATGCCTTGGCGAACCTCGTCGTCGACGGTGCCCAGGTCCTCGCCGATGATGTCTGCATGGTGGCGCTGTGCCTCTATCGCCAATACGGCCAGCAGCTCTCCAAACGGCATCTTCACATACACACCGTCGCGGGGCTCGGCTCCGCCAGGGATCCAAAACAGCCGCTGCAATCCCATTATGTGATCTATGCGCAGCAGCCCGGCCACGCGCAGGTGGTGCGCGAGCGCGGCACGGAACTCCTCGTGACCGTCGTCCCGGAGTGCCTCGGGGCGCGTGGGAGGGAAACCCCACGATTGCCCCTGAGCGAAGAATCCGTCCGGTGGCGCCCCCACCGACATGCCGGTCGCGTACTGCTCACGATTGCGCCAGACGTCGTAGCCGCAGGGATGGATGCCCACGGGAAGGTCGAGGGCGAGGACTTGGCCGCGCTGTGACAGCCGTGCCGACAGCTCCGTCATTTGCTCGTGGGCGACCCACTGGGCATAAACGTGATAGCGCTCATTGACGGGATCGACGTCGCTCCATCGGAGCAGGCCACTGCGAAGAGGCCCGGGCCAGGTGTGCCAGTCGATCCCGAAGCGATCGGCAGCGGCGCGAAAGCGTGCGTACTCGACGAGGTCGGGGCGTTCGAACATGAAGTTGCGCAGCGCCGTTTCCCGGCCTGTGGCAGAACGCCCCACGGCAGTCGCCATCGCGCTCAGGGCCGCCCGCTTGGCTGCGGTGACGGCTGCACCGTCCACGATCCCGCCCTTGACCCATGAGGCCCGGCGCTCGGACGCCTGCGGACCTGAGCCGATCACCCGCGCCGCGGGAGACCAAGCGAACTCAGGTACGCGTTCCACGTCGATCCAGCGCTCGTGCCAGAACCGCCGGCTCACCGGCAGATAGGGGCTCGCCTCGAACGGCTCGGGGCCGATGCCCGCGAGCAGAGGAAGCGTCGCCACCAAGCTCGCTTGTTCCCTGGCGGCGAAGCGGGCGAGCTCGTCCAGGTCGCTGAGGTCGCCCGATCCCCAGCTGCGCGCCGAGTGCAGCGAGAAGAGCGGCACGAAGATCCCAAAGGCGCGCCAGTCCTCGCTGAAGCGTCCCCGGGCGCCTGCCGCCGGAGCGACGACGAGCGTCGCCGTGCCGACACGGCCCCGAACGCGGACGGTGAAGCGGTGGTAGCCGTACTGCAAGAGGGCGGGCAGCGGTACAGCTCCTCTGAGGATGTCCCGACCGTCAAGTCGTTCGCGCGACACCGACACGAGATCCTCGCGGCGCACGCGCCACTCGACGCGCTCACCCTCCTCGGTTTCGATCGCGCATTCCAGATCGGTGTCCGCCTCGCGCAAGGACACGGGGACCTCGCCGATGGACGCGTCGTCGAGGACGGTCACCGGTTCCACGATCCGCTCTATGCGCGCGCTGCGGCGGCTCCGCAGCAGCCGGGCCGCGCCGCTGGTCCGGCCGATCGGCACACCGAGCCCGTTCAATACCGCCAGCAGCACCTCCGGATCGGCACACCGGCGGACACCGGTGGCGTCCATGTACTCGAGCACGATGCCTGCATCGGTCGCGAGACTCCGCAACGGGGCCGGAATCTGAGGGTTCGTCGCCACGGGAATCAGTCCGACCAGGTGATCAGGCCGGGGACGTACGGATCGGCGAGCGCCGGATGGCACGGCAGGACGCGAGCCACCAGGACGGCATCGATGCCGGCCTCGTGCGGAACCTGGGTCCGGAACCGGGCGAGGTGGTGGCGTCGCCCCTCAAAGCTGGTGGATATCGGGTAGGGCTCACCGAGAGTCGGCGCAACCCAGAGCTGCACGGTGACGTCCTGAGGTTCCAGGGAGCCGAGATCCACCACGATGTCTGCCTGCACGGCGCCACCCGGACCAACAATGACGGACTCGACCGCGACACGGATGGCGGGCCAGGCCTCGCGCAGCCGATCGAGTGCGGCGCTGAGCTCGCGCGCCCGCGCTCCGGCCTGTGCCACGAACCAGCGCTGCCTACGAGCGCCCGGCAGGTAGAAGGTCTCGACGTAGTCGCGCACCATGCGGTGTGAGTGCCACGTCGGCGCCAGGCTCGCCATCGACTGGCGAACGGAAGCCAGCCAGGCGCGCGGGAGGCCTTTCGCATCCCGGTCGTAGAAGCATGGCACGATCTTGTGCTCGAGGGTGTCGTACAAGGACTGGGCGTCGCCTGCGTCCTGTAACTCGAAGTCCTCGTAATGCCTCCTACCGGTACCGATACACCAACCGATGGGCGCCGCGTCGGGGTTCGCGTCGTTCCAGACCTCGTCCCACCAACCGTCCAGCGTGCTGAAGTTCAAGGCTCCGTTCACTCCCGCCTTCATGCCTCCGATGCCACATGCCTCGAGCGGCCGCCGCGGGGTGTTCAGCCACAGATCGACACCCTGTGAGAGATTGCGGTCCATCGTGATGTCGAAGTCCTCGATGAACACGACGCGGTGCTCGAGCCGGTGCTGGTGAGCGAACTCGATGACTTCACGCAGCAGTTCCTTCCCGAACTCGTCGCGGGGGTGGGCCTTGCCGCCGAAGATGATCTGAACCGGCCGGTCGGGATCACCGAGGATGCGCGCCAGGCGTTCGGGATCACGCAAGAACAGCGTGGGGCGCTTGTACGCGACGAAACGCCCGACGAAACCTATCGTGAGCGCACGCGGGTCCAGGAGCGTTTCGGTGGTTGCAAGGCGTGCCGGGTCGGCGCCGCGGCGGGCGAGCTGTTCGTTGCGGCGGATCCTCGTGAACTCGATGAGCCGGACGCGCGCCCGGCACCGCGCTGCCCACAAGCCCTCGTCGCTAGCCCCTACCAGTTGTTGCCACGTGGCAGGTGATCCCGGTGTCGTTTTCCAGCCCGAGCCGATCTGGCTGTCGAAAAGCTCTTCGATCTCGGTGGATATCCAGGACTTGAAGTGAATACCGTTCGTGACGTGCCCGATCGGCACCTCGGTCAGGGGCAACCGCGGCCAGAGGCCCCCCCACTGGTCGCGAGCCACGACACCGTGCAGCCGGCTCACTCCGTTACGAGCGCCCGCCAGGCGTAGCGCCAGGACAGTCGGACAGAATGAGTCGAGCGGGTCTTCGGGTCTGTAACGACCCAGCGCGCAAAGCGTCTCGAGGTCGACGCCCAGCACTGAGGCGTACGGCGCGAGGTAACGGCTCGCCAGCTCGGCAGGGAAGTAGTCGTGCCCGGCGGCGACCGGGGTGTGAGTTGTGAACAGCATCCCGGGTGCCGCGGCCACCCTGGCTTCGGCGAAGGAGAGCCCATGACGGGACATCGTCTGGCGAATGCGCTCCAGGCCGGCGAACGCGGAGTGACCCTCGTTCAGGTGTGCCATCTCGGGTTCGTGGCCCAGCGCCGCGAGGGCACGAACGCCGCCTACGCCGAGCACGAGCTCTTGCTGGATGCGGGTCTCCTGGTCGCCGCCGTAGAGCCTTCCCGTGATGTGGCGATCGGTCCGCCGGTTCGGTTTGATGTCGGTATCGAGGAGGTACAGCCGATTTCGTCCGACGAGAACGGTCCACACCTGGGCAACCACGTCGCGCCCCGGTAGAGGAACCTTGACCCGGACAGGACGACCCGTGGCGTCGTGCGCCGGCTCGATGGGAAGGCGTTCGAAGTCCATGACCTCCCACGACTCTTGCTGCAGGCCGGCGTCGTCGAGCCACTGATGCGACGCCTCCCGGTACAGCAGGCCGACCCCGACCAACCCAACGCCGAGAGCGCTCGCCGACTTGAGGAACTCACCGGCGACGGCGCCGAGGCCGCCCGCGTACACGGGTAGCGAGTCGGTGATTGCGAATTCCGCAGCGAAGAACGCGACCTCGAACCCGCGGTCCTTCCGGTGCGTCTGGGGGAACCAGGTCTTGGAGCGGTTCGCCTCGTAGGCAATCGCGTTGCCGACGACCGAGGCTGCAAGTGACGCGAGATCCGGATCGGACGCGAGCCTCTGTTCCACCGCGGCGGGTCCGAGGCCAGTGAGGATGCGCCGCGGCCATTCGAGAGCAGACGGCTCGGCAGCGGGTGCGAGACGCGCAAACAGCGCGCGTGTACGCGTCTGCCAGGTCCATCGCAGGTTCGTTGCCACAGCGAGGAGGTCTTCGAACCCGACGACTTGTTGGCGTGACCTCTTCGGAGCTGACCGACGAGCCGTGATCTCACACCTCCTTGGCGTCATGATCGCACGGGAGCATCTGACTTGCTGGCTTATGAGTGGTGCGGGCCGGTTTGCAGACCGCACCGAGAGGAGGAAAACCTAACGGCGCCGGAAAGGGCTCTCCGTCGGGCGCGCGAGCCGACCACCTGCTGGAAGCCAAATCTCGACGGTGGTGCCCCGCTTAGTCGGACGGCTGGGACCTGACTCAGCCGCAGCGATCAGAGTGAGGCGACCGAGGGTCGTCTCAGCGGGGGAAGCGTCGCCGGGGGCTGGCGGCGAGGTGGCAGCTCGGCCAAGAGGTCCGCCGTGGCGGCGGCGATGGTCCGGACCGCCTTCTCGAAGGCAACTTCAGTCGTGGGCGACGTGGACTTGACACCACTGACCTTGCGTACGAACTGACGAGCGGCAGACTCGATTTCCTCGACGCTCGCCTCCGGCAGCAGGCCTCGGAGAGTGGTGATGTTCCGGCACATAGGGCCAGGTTAGGCACGGTGAGAGGGCGCTGACGCATCGGACTTTGCACCAACTGGGCAAGTTCTAAACCGGCACCCAGGAGAAACACAGAAGACCCTGTCTATTCTCACCTCGGCGTCGCCCCTGGGCGCGCAAGAAGGAGAGTCGCCAGTGTTCTCGCTCGGCTACGCCTGGAACGAGCTTCGCCGCCGCTGAGGGCGGAGGCTCGTGACCGCTTTCGGACTCGCAGCAGGAGTTGGCCTCGTGATGGGCGTCATCGGGGTCTCACAGGGACTTTCCGACGCCCAGACCAGCGTTCTCTCCCCGCTCGGGTCAGTCGGAACTGACATCATCGTGACGCGCACCGTCGCGCCGACGACGTCTCAGGCCACCACGACGACGACCCTCCCGTCCTTCAGAGGCGGCGGCTCGTTCCCCACGGGAGGCACTTTCCCGGCAGGCGGCGCGGGCACCTTTACGGCCGGCGGAGGGGGATTCTTCGCTCGTGGCGTCGGGGGCTTCAACAGCACCGACAGCTCGCAGGCCGCCACGCTGCTCAACAACAATTCTTCGATCATCACCGACCTCGCGAAGCTCGGCAAGCCAGGGACGCAGTTCACCCACGACTTCTTCGTGCCCGGCACGCTCATCACCTTCCCGTCGGTGGCGATCAGCGACGTCGCCAAGATCCCAGGAGTGACGTCGGCGGTCGGCGCGCTCTCCCTCAGCGCGCTCCACGAGAGCGGCACCGTGCCGAAGATCACCGACACCGTCAAGACGGGCGGCCAGACGATCTCGACGACCGTGAAACCTCCCACGCTCACGGCGGCGCAGACGGCGGTCGAGCGGACGTGCATCCAGAAGATCCTGTCGAAGGCTTTCAGCAGCGCCGGGGGCGGCGCCCCCAGCTTCCCGACGGGCGGCCGCACGGGCACGGGCACGGGATCGGGCTCAGGCTTCCGCAACTTCATCGGGGGCTTCACCGCGAACCCCGCCATCGAGGCGTGCATTACCCCGGCCCAGAAGGCCTACGAGCAGGACGTCACCGTTCCTGAGGAGACCATTACGCGGATCCTCAACCCGCCGAGCACCAGCACCGCCACGTCGAGCTACAAGGTGGGGGGGTGGACCCGACGAACGAGACGACGGGCCTCATCACCAAGACCCAGCTCGTCTCGGGCACCTGGCTCACGAGCAATCGTTCGGACGAGGTGCTCGTCTACACCGAGTACGCCACGACCAAGGACCTCAAGGTCGGCGGGACGCTCACGATCAACTCGAAGGGCTACAAGATCGTCGGCCTCGTGTCGCCGACGCTCACCGGCAACGTCGCGGACATCTACTTCCCCCTCTCCACGATGCAGAGCCTCGCCTCGGCGCCGAACTACGTGAACGAGGTGCTGGTGTCGGTGAAGAGCGCCTCGGAGGTCGCCGCGGTCACCAAGACGACCAAGGCCGAGCTTCCTGGGGCCACGGTCCTCACCTCCAAGACGCTCGCCGACTCGGTGAGCGGGAGTCTCAGCAATGCTCACAAGCTCGCGAACGACCTGGGCGGCGTGCTCGCCATCGTCGTCCTGCTGGCGGCGTTCCTGATAGCCGGCCTGCTCACCTTGTCGAGCGTTGCCAAGCGCGTCCGTGAGATCGGCTCGCTCCGGGCTATCGGATGGACGAGAGGCGAGGTCGTGCGCCAGGTCATAGCCGAGACGGTGGGCATCGGGATAGTCGGCGGCCTAATAGGGGTGGCCATCGGGGCCGGGAGTCTGAGCGGTGATAGCCGCCGTCGGCCCGGGCCTGTCGGTCACCTCGAGGGGACTGGCGGTGGGAGCCTTCACCTTGAGCAGCATGGTCGGTCAGTCGACTACGGCCACCGTGACCTCGATCGTGCACCTCACGGCGCCGATCCAGTTCACGACGATTTTGCTCACCTTCACCGGAGCGCTTGTTGGTGGTCTCCTGGCAGGCATCATCGGCGGTTGGCGCGCTGCGCGACTCGCCCCGCATCAGCGCTGCGGGATCTCGGCTGATGGTTAGCGCACCGGAGTCGAAGACCGGAAAGGACGACGGACGATGACGGAGAACGGAGAGACCAGGCCTGCGGAGGCATCGCCAGCGAGGGCCCCGAGCGTTCCTCTCTACGAGTTGTCACACCTCGAGCGGACCTTCTCCAAGGGAAGTGTGTCGGTCAAGGCTGTTCGCGGAGTCGACCTCGTCATCAACAGCGGGGAGATGATCTCGCTGGAGGGCCCGAGCGGGTCCGGCAAGACCACGCTCTTGCAGTTGTTCGGTGCCCTCGACAGCCCGACTGGCGGCTCGATCCGCTTCGAAGGTCGTGACCTAGGCCGCCTCCAAGACAGGGAGCTGACCAGGTTCCGCGCAAAGAAGATCGGTTTTGTCTTCCAGCACTTCAACCTCATCCCGACACTCACCGCCGAGGAGAACGTCGCGATCGCGATGTTCCCGAACCACGTGTACGTCCATCAGCGCCTTGAACGTGCCAAGGAGCTGTTGAACCAAGTCGGGCTTGGTTCGCGTCTAGGCCACCTGCCGTCGCGGCTCTCAGGTGGTGAGCAGCAGCGCGTCGCAATCGCCCGGGCGCTCGCGAACAGCCCGAGTGTCATCATCGCCGACGAGCCGACCGGGAACCTCGACTCCGACACGGCCAAGGAAGTCATGGCGACCTTGAACGCGCCGCGCGCAAGCGTCAGGGTGACCATCGTGATCGCGACCCACGACGAGGACGTCGCCCGGCTCACGGACCGCCGGATCAGAATCCGCGACGGGAAGATCCGAGAAGATTCCGCCGCCTAGCCACTGAGCATCGGCTCTTCGAGCCGCCAGAGCGGTTTCCTCAGCTACGACCGTCCACGGGCGCCCTCTAGGCCTCGGACGCGGCTGGCGGCTAGAGGTGTCACGACTTTGATGCGTGCCGGGCGACGGCCACCCGGCCGTTCGGCGCGCATGGCCCACCTTCTCGATCGATACACCCGGGGGGTATGCTCAGGGTCATGGAGACGATCGTGCGCCGGGGCTACAGCGAGCACAAGGAGACAGTCCTCAAGCGGCTGCGCCGTATCGAGGGACAGGTTCGGGGCCTGCAGCGCATGGTCGAGGAGGACCGGTACTGCATCGACATCCTCGAGCAGATCTCGGCCGCCACGAGGGCGCTGCAGTCGGTGGCCCTGCAACTGCTCGAGGACCACATGGGGCACTGTGTGGCCGAGGCGGTCAAGAGCGGAGGCGACGAGGCGTCGGAGAAGCTCAGCGAGGCTTCGGCGGCTATCGCACGTCTAGTCCGTTCGTGAGCCCGGGCGCGTCGGAAACGGCTCACCGGGGGAGCGCGCGGTGACTAGGGCCGTGCTGCTTGCCGACATCGGCTGGCTCGATGCGATCGGGAGAAGCCTGCGAGAGGGCTTTTTCATGTTCTGGGAGACGCTGTGGCCCCTGATACTTGGCTTCACCCTCTCCGGGGCGGTGCAGGCTTTTGTCAGCCGCCAAGCCATGCAGGCAAAGCTGGGAAACCACCGGCCGGCCGCGGTTGCCCGGGCCTCCGGCTACGGCATGGCGTCCTCGTCGTGTTCGTACGCGGCAAGTGCCATGGGGAAGTCCCTGTTCGTGAAGGGAGCGGACTTCGTGGCCGCTCTGGTGTTCATGGTCGCCTCGACCAATCTCGTGATCGAGCTAGGCATCGTGCTCATTGTGCTGCTGGGCTGGCAATTCGCTGCGAGCGAGTTTGTGGGCGGGGTCGTCATGATCGTGCTGCTCGCGTCGGTAGGGGGGTTGTGGCTACGGGGGAGACTGGTCGTGGAGGCCAGGCAGCGACTGGCCAGCGCTGCCAGCCACGATCACGCGCGCTCCGAAGGCTCCCAACTTCAGCGCGAGTCGTGGTCGACGAAACTGCGCTCCAAGGGCGGGTGGGCCGACGCGGCCGCCTACACGATGGCGGATCTCAAGATGCTGCGCAGAGAGCTGGTGATCGGCTTCACCGTGGCCGGGTTCCTGGCGGTCGTCGTGCCCACTCAGGTTTGGAACACGATCTTCGTCCATGGCCACGGCGACTGGACGACCCTCGAGAACGTCGCAGTGGGCCCTCTCATAGCGCTCGTCAGCTTCGTCTGCTCGATCGGCAACGTCCCCCTTGCCGCGGCGCTGTGGAAGGGGGGAATCTCTTTCGGTGGAGTGGTCTCGTTCATCTTCGCCGACCTGATCAGCTTTCCCTTGCTTCTCGTCTACCGCCGTTACTACGGGACTCGAATGATGGCCAGGATGTTGGTGGTCTTCTGGGGAGTGATGTCGGTCGCCGGGCTCGTCACCGAGGTCATCTTCCGAGCTGCGGGCCTCGTGCCGGCGATCCGGACGACCCAGGTCGCGCCTGAACACTTCTCGTGGGGATACACGACTTACCTCAACATCGTCTTTCTCGTTCTCTTCGCCTTGCTCTACTGGGCGTATCGGAACAGGGCCCGCCTGGGGAGCGATGACGGCTACGCCCTCGACGCGGTATGCGGCATGCAAGTCGAAGTGGCCAACGCACCTGCCTACACGGTGCAGGCAGGCAAACGGTTCTACTTCTGCTCAGATCGTTGTCGGGTGCGCTTCGAGGCGGATGCGGAGCGTTTTTCAGCCAAGAAAAGAGAGCCCGGAGAGGCCGTCGAATCCGTCTCGGTTCCGGTGACCTTCGGTCGCACGGTCAGCAAGGATAGGGAGAGGGGGCAACAACCCTGATCCTTCAGGTCGGGTACCTCCGGGCTGCCGCTTCAGTGGTGTAGCGACGCGATCGCCCAGGCCGTTGTCGCGGTTCGTATTCGGGGCGCGATCTCCGTGTCTGGCAGTGGGGTGGCGAGAGCGCCGCAGTTGCTCAGTGTTGCCAGACTCTGACGTAATCGACCCTCATGGTGGCCGGGACCGTGTCCGGCGATATAGAGCTGTCGAGCGCCAGGTTGAGGATCAAGTACATAGGTGCCGAGGTGATTCCTGAGGTGTCCTGCCAGATTTCAGTTCCGTCGTAGTAGTACGTGATAGATCCGGGTTCCCAGTCGGCCGCGAAAGTATGCCATCCTCCGGTAAAGGTTCCACTGGCGCAGGCTCCGGGTCCGCCCGCAGGGTTGTGGAAGTGGGCGCAAGCTTGTCCGCCAAGTCCCTCGAGGATGTCGATCTCGCCGTCTGTGGGCCAGTTCTGGCCGTCGGCCCAGAACGCCGGCCAGTCGGCGATCTTCCCTGAGCCCGGTAGCCAGATCCGGGCCTCGATGTACCCGTAAGTGAAGCTGAATTTTCCGTCTGTGGTCACGATGCCGGACGCGTAGGGGCGGGTGATCCCTCCGCATTCCTCGGCGTCCGCGAGCGCCGTCAGGTCGAGTTCCCCGTTGGCCACGCTCACCTGCGCCGGGTCGTAACACTCCTGCTCAGAGCTGTTGACGGGCTGAGTGATGCCAGAGCCGAACCAACCTGTCGACCACTGGGAGGTGTCCAACGAAGAGCCGTTGAACTCCGAGTCGAATAGCAGGTTCCAGGGGCCGGGGTCGTTGCCGACGGGTTGGACCGACCCCGCCACAGGCGGAGCCGTCGTAGTCGTGGTTGTAGTAGGCGCCTGGGTCGTCGTGGTTGTAGTAGGCGCCTGGGTCGTCGTGGTCGTGGCAGGCGCCTGGGTCGTCGTAGTCGTGGTTGTAGTAGGCGCCTGGGTCGTCGTGGTTGTAGTAGGCGCCTGGGTCGTCGTGGTCGTGGCAGGCGCCTGGGTCGTCGTGGTCGTGGCAGGCGGCTGGGTGGTCGTGGTCGTGGTCGTGGCAGGCGGCTGGGTGGTCGTAGTCGTGGTCGGCGGAGGCGTCGTCGTCGTGGTTGGCGGAGGCGTCGTCGTCGTGGTCGGCGGAGGCGTCGTCGTCGTGGTCGGCGGAGGCGTCGTCGTCGTGGTCGGCGCCTGGGTAGTCGTAGTCGGCGCCTGGGTCGTCGTAGTCGGCGCCTGGGTCGTCGTGGTCGGTGCCTGGGTCGTCGTGGTCGGTGCCTGGGTAGTCGTAGTCGAGGCTCGTGCACGGGTAGTCGTAGTCGTGCTGGTAGTCGGCGCCTGGGTAGTGGTAGTCGAGGCTCGTGCACGGGTAGTCGTAGTCGTGCTGGTAGTCGGCGCCTGGGTAGTGGTAGTAGATGTTCGTGCGCGGGTAGTCGCGGCAAGTGTGGTCGTGCTTGCACGGTCGCGCCAGAACAGTTGGCTGAGCGGCTTGGCTCGCGAAACCCTGTGGAGCGTCAGGGGGGGGCTGACTCTTGCCGCAGAGGTACTGCTAAGAGCCAAGGCGTTGACACTCGCCCCGGAGGTACTGCTGGCCAGGGAGTTACTCAGTACGGCAAGTGCTATCGCTACAACGATCCCGCCAACCAGCGCGCGGCGTCGACGTATCGGTGAAGCGCTGTAGAAGAACTCTCGAACTCCACGTAGCTGAGGCCCGGCAAGTCCTGCTGCATCTTCCAGGCGGGAGGCACTGTGACCTTGACCGGGGTGCGATCTACCCGAGCGGAGACTCTTCGGCACTTAGAGTGCATCGACCACCACTGAGCGTGACTTTAGGACCTCACGCCCCGAAACCGGCCGTTCTTTGGTCGGCCTGGCGCTATTGGGTATCCCTAGACCATGTTGCTGAGCAGGAGAAACTCAGTAGGTCACTTCGCCACCAGGCTGCGCCGGATGCTGCCATACCTTGATCGAGCGGATGACCAGGCTCTGTGGGAACCGGACAGCGGAGTTGGGGGGGAGCTTCCCGTTAACGGCGAGATTGGCGATCAGGTACTCGGGCTGCGTGATGGACACGGTGAGACGAGTTACGAGGAATCCGTCTACGTACCACGCGATCGTTCCAGGTTCCCAGTCCACCCCGTAGGTGTGGAATGCACTCGAGGCAGTTGGCACGAGCATGTTCGCAGAGTCCCAGGCGTCGGCGGAACCGTAGTGCACGTAGAGGCTCACGCAATGCGACTGCGCCCAGTTCTCCAGGATGTCGATCTCGGGTGGCCAGGCTCCGTTCGTAGGTGAAGTCCAGAATGCGGACCAGAGTCCCTGCCCTACGGGCAGCTTTGCCACGATCTGGGCGTAGCCATACCGAAAGCTGAACTTACCGTGGGACGACAGCATCCCTGATACGTATTGTTTACCGTTCGTTTCTTGCGGGATGACTGTCAGGGACACCGTGCCATCGTGCACTCTGACCTGGGATGCCTCATACCACTCCAGTTCGTTGTTGCCGCCGTTAGTGCAGCCAAAGTAGTAGCAGGTTGACCAGTTGGCGGTATCGAGCGTGGTTCCCGGGAAATGGTCGTGGAACACAAGTTGCCAGTGCCCCTTGGGACCGTCTGGCATGTCGGCAGCGCTGATCCTTGCGGTTGTGGAACTGCGCACGCCAAGAGTCGCCGCCTCGGTCGGCGTGCATGTTCTAGCAAAGAGCGAAAGCAAGCCGAGGAGCGCCAGCGCCACGCCAAGCACAGCAGTACGTGAGACCTTCATTACGTCCCTGGCCTTGTCACTGAGCGGCGCGCTGCCTGTCCACATTGTCCTACTGTCCACACCTTTCTTTCGGCCAGAAGCACTGTCTTCTTGAGCTGGCCAAGCAGCGTATCGAACGCATAGAAGGCGCACGAGTGCCAAGGAACTCAAAAGAGCCATCCGCGAGAGCCACCGCTACTGTGCCCTGACCAAGACCAACGATGAGACCCTACCTCGCTCGCGCGGAGGAAAACCAACGACTTAGGACCCTAGTTCTACTGATACGCCGGAAGGTTTGACATTGTGACAAGTTTCATGCGGCCACCCCGAGGCGCCGTTTGTGACGTGGTCCCGCACAGCGCGATCGAGAGTGAGGAGCGCTCTTCGGACTTCCATCGGGGCAGGCGGCCGATCGGCCTCGAGAAGCGGACTGAGGACGCGGCGGCGGACCTTGGTGTAGACGAGGGCCACCCGGAGCCCGCCGGGCGTGAGGGTGTAGGTGTGCGTGTGCGGGACCCTGTCGTGCGGTGACTCTCAAATAGCGCGCACGCTCAGCAGTGAGTGGGCCCGGGGACGTCCGACGGCCGCGCACGCAGCCTTGGTGCCGAGCAGTGGTTCCATTGCCATAAAGCACGCCTCGCTCACGGCTCTCGCCTGTCGGGCTGCTGAGTCGTCTCCTCGGTGCTCTCGGCCAGCAGCCGCGACAAGAGCTCCGAGGCTCTTCCCTGGATCTCGAGTGCCTGCTTGTGGTTTTGGAGCTGGTCTTCGAGGCGCTCGTTGCGCCGGCGGAGGCGCTCGATCTCCTGGCTCTCGACGCTGTGCTTGGATCGCCGCAGCTTCGGGCCAAGCTCCCGCAAAGCTCTGGCGTCGCGGGCCCAGCGCCACTCGACGATGTGGCTCGTGTACAAGCCCTCGCGCCGGAGAAGCGCTCTTTTTGCCCCGGGATCGGTCGTTTGCTCGTACTCATTGAGGATGGCGAGCTCGTACGAGGCGCTGAAGTACCGTCTGGCTCGTCTCGCCGCTAGGTCGTCGTCGGGCACGGTTTCATCATGGGCGCGCGCGATCAAGGATGCAGTCGTCATGGTCTAGGTCTTTCCCGTCTCGCCCCGGTGGGATCGTGCGCTACAGCAGGTGTCTCACCTCAGCCTGACAGACAGGGTGGTCGAAATCCTGAGAAATACGACATCGCATATGAACGTCTCACAAGACCGGCCGCTCGATCCCCCGTGTGTCACGGATTGTGGGCGGAATTTGATGTCCGGCCGTGCCGTGTTTGCTCGGCGCCGCGCGTGAAGCGCAATCTCGGCATGATCATAAGGGCGTAGTAGTGGCTCTCGTAAAGGCAGTGCTCTCCTCTCCGAGAGTCTCCTTACAGGCCGTCTGGAGATCGGCTCAGAGAGAGATACGTCGGTGCTGGTGTTGTGAAGACCGCAGATGCACGGGTGCAAGAGGTCAGAGGGTTCAGCGGTCGTGACCGGGCATCGAGCTAGGGAGGCCCTTGAGATTCCGTGGATCAACGCTCGCGGTGGACTCCAGTAGTTGCGGCGGTCGAGGAAGGAGGCTCACTTTGATGAGCAACGTGCAGCAGGCGGCGAGGTCGGAGATCCACGGCAGCAGGTTCTCGGAATCCGGGCCGCCCCTGAAGCAAAACAGCCAGGCATTGTCAGGAAGCTCGCTCCTGCCGTAAGGAGGCGCAGACTGGCTGACCATCCGGGACTTGTACGCCTCACTTCTCGAATATGGTGCATATCCTGGTGAATAGTTCTCAAGGGGAGGCGGTGCCTCTTTCTGGAAGGATGTCGTGGAGTCACTGACCGAAGCGAGGGTACTACCCGTGCGGGAGATGACTGCCCCTTGCCTGTGCCTCGATGTTGAGATCTCATCGGAGATCCCGGGCATTCCGCCCCAACCCACGCCGCTCGGTGCTCGGTGCGCGTGGGTGCTGGTCTCGGTTCACACGGAGGCGATTGGCTCGTTGATTCTCGAGGTACCTCGTATTGGGCTGACCGGAGAACAAGTCGCGGCGGCAATAGCGAGCGAGTTAGGCGGGGAAATCGCGCGCCGGTCCAACGCGAGCGACCAGGGGGAACCTCCGTTGCCCCGGTTCTTGGCCTCGCGTCGCGAAGTTCTTCTGCGGGCGCCGAAGATGACGATTGTCGTCTGCACGCACGAACGGCCCGAGGGGTTGGACACTTGCTTGCGCAGCCTATTGGCGCTGGACTACCCGAACTTCTCAGTGCTCGTTGTGGACAATGCCCCACTGACCAGTCGAACCAAGTCGGTCGTCGACCACCTTGGTTCGTCGGCGATCGAGTACGTCATGGAGCCGAGAGAGGGGCTGTCCTGGGCACGAAATAAGGCTCTCGAAGTGATCGGTGACCGCATCGTCGCGTGGATCGATGACGACGAGACCGCTGACACCCACTGGCTTGCGGAGCTGGCGCGTGGGTTTTGCGAGCACCCTGAAGCCGATGCAGTTTCAGGCGTCATGGTTCCTGCGGAGCTCGAAACCTGGGCCCAAGTGTGGTTCGAACAGTATGGCGGGCACAACAAGCACAGGGGCTTCACACCCGCCGTCTTTTCACCAGCCACCGCTCGTGCTCAAAGCCCCTTCTATCCGCTTCCACCGTTCGGTGTTGGAGGCAACATGGCGTTCCGGGCGAGCGCCCTAGCGCGTATCGGCGGGTTCGACGTTTGCTTGGGCGCCGGGAGTCGGTGTATGGGGGCCGAGGACACGAGGGCTTTCACTGATCTCCTGTGCTCCGGAGGAACTGTCGTCTACCAACCGACGGCTGTCACTCGACACCTCCATCGCCGGTCCGCAGAAGAGCTGCGGCGTCAGATGTTCGGGTACGGGGTTGGTCTCACGGCTTTCTATACCAGCCTGGTATTGACTCGCCCTCAGTGTTTTCCGGCCCTGATTCGGCTCCTGCCGACGGTCTACAGAGATCTGTTCGGGAGCGAGAGCCTGCGGAGCGGTGGGTTGCCGCTCACCTTCCCTTCCGAGCTGCGCAGGGCGAACCGTCGTGGCTTGCTAGCTGGCCCGGTGTCCTATTTCCGCGCTCGGTCAGACGCGACTCGACTTGCCCGGAAGTTCCAGAGCGATGCGGTCACAGGACGTCGCTCCGCCCACTCCTAGCAACCCTCCGAAGCCACAGTCGGTTCAGAATGAACAGCACGAGAACGAAGCGGACCTCAGCTCAGCAGCCCAGACTCCGGTCGGCCGGCGCCTCGAATGGACCTGCCGAGGCGATGAACCTGCGCGTCTGGAAGATCCAGCGGCAGTCGGCACAGCTTCAAACGCTTTCGCAACTGCCCCTACGCGCGCTTGCACTGTTGGCATCAAACGGGACGCTCCGACAATCGCTTTGGGCCACGCCGCGGTCAGGCGTCGCCACATCATATACTTCGAGCGTGCCGATCAGCTCTTCAAGCGTCTCAAGGCGGCCTCCCGGCTCGACAACAGCGACGATGCCGAGATGCGAAAGCTGCTGCGCGTCGATCTGTTGATCCTCGATGATTTCTAGGTGCAACCGCGCGATGCTGCAGACACCGCCGATATCTACGAGTTGATCGTCGAGCAGGGCCGCCGAACTCGAGCCTGGGAGGCGCCGAACAGGATGGGCCGGGTCTGCCAACAGAGGATGTCCCTAATTCCGTGGAACTTCGGTGGCGGCCCGGTGATGTTCAGGCGGCGTCCTCCGTGTTGTAGTCGATCGGTGTGACACCGCGCTCGATGTAGTCATCAAGTGCGCGCGCAGTGCCGGCAGGTGGAGGAAGCCGTTCACCTTGCGGAACTGCCTTCCGGCCTCGACCATGCCCGCTGCGCACCAGCGCAGCGCCACCTGCCCGTCGCGCCACCGCTTCACGTTCGTTGAGTGGTCACGACAGAT
>Ga0187874_10000630_pt1 | contig 40958 bp, 42 predicted proteins | sample June2016WEW_16_1_3_FD_132993 | JGI IMG/M metagenome (GOLD analysis project Ga0187874, IMG submission 132993) | Peatland microbial communities from SPRUCE experiment site at the Marcell Experimental Forest, Minnesota, USA - June2016WEW_16_150 | ecosystem: Environmental > Terrestrial > Soil >... | reverse complement strand
TCCCCGGTGAGGAATGGTTCAAGCTGCGGGTCTAAAGTTCGAAGAATCTTTGGCAACCTACAAACATTATCAAGAGCAACCTTGCTCTTCTGCAACACGTCGATTTGCCGCTGGATCTCCTCTTCCGACGGCAGAAACTCGTGGAGCGGCGGATCAAGCAGTCGTATGGTGACCGGGAAACCCTGCATCACCCTCAACATGGCCTTGAAATCTTCCTTCTGCAAAGGCTGAAGCCTCCGCAGGGTAGCAGCCCTATCCTCGGGCGAATCAGCCAAAATCATCTCCTGGAATATCCCGATTCGGTCGGCAGCGTTGAACATCCTTTCCGTGCGGCACAAACCAATTCCTTCCGCCCCGAACCTAAGCGCCTTCGCCGCGTCAGACGGAGTATCCACGTTAGTTCGCACTCCCAATCTGCGGAACTCATCAGCCCACTTCAGGATGGTGTTCATATCCTTTGAGAATTCTGGCTCCACCATCGAAACCTCACCCAGCCAAACCTTGCCAGAAGTACCATCTATCGTGATAACATCACCGTGAATGATTTTGTGGTCGCCAATCGTCGCACTCTCGTCTACAACATTAATCTTGATGCCCCCTGCTCCGGTTACGCATGGCTTACCCATACCCCTAGCAACGACGGCGGCGTGACTCGTCTTCCCACCAACAGTGGTCAGGATGCCCTGCGCCGCAAAAAACCCGTGAATATCCTCAGGCTTAGTCTGCTCTCTGAGCAGGATAATTTTTTTGCCGTGCGTTTTGCTCTGCCGCTCAGCTTCATCTGCGTCAAACACTACTTCGCCCGAAGCGGCGCCGGGCGAAACCCCCAATCCAACCGTAACGGGCGGAGTCTTGTTTTCCGGATCTATTTGGCTATACATCAATTGAGTAAGCTGGGCTGCATCAAGCCTCGTCAGCGCTTGTTCCTTCGTAATCAAACCTTCATTAACCAAGTCAACCGAGGTCTTCATCCCAGCCGCGATGTTCATTTTTGCAGAACGAGTCTGAAGCATAAACAGCTTCCCATTCTCCACCGTGAACTCCATATCCTGAATTTCCCGAAAATGCGTCTCAAGCGTCTCCCGAACCTTCAACAATTCCCCATGAACTTCGGGCATGACGTGTTTCATCTCAAGGATGGGCTTTGGGGTTCGAATACCGGCCACAATGTCCTCACCCTGCGCCCGCTCTAAGTAATCTCCAAAAAGCACGTTTTCGCCGGTGCTAGGATTCCTCGTGAAAACTACTCCAGTTGCAGAATGCTCACCAACGTTGCCAAAAACCATCGCCTGTACGTTCACCGCAGTGCCATTAGCAATCTCCGGGGTGATTTTGAATTCCCGCCTATAATCTACAGCTCTCTTTCCATTCCAAGAAGCAAACACCGCTTCTATAGCCATAAATAGCTGCTCATATGGGTCATTAGGGATAGGCTTGCCGACGTTATCCTCAATTATACGCTTGAAAGTTTCAACAAGCCCCTGAAGGTCGAACGAAGAAAGGGTCGTGTCATATGCCGCATTCCTTTCCTTCTTCAGGGCTTCCATCGCATTGTGGAAAAGGTCACTGCTAATTTTCAGTACGATCTCGCCAAAAAGCGAGATGAATCGGCGGTACGAATCCCAGCCGAAGCGTTCATCTCCGCTTCTCTTGATTAGTCCACGGACGGTCTCGTCGTTGAGTCCCAAATTGAGGACCGTATCCATCATGCCGGGCATTGAAATTGCCGCGCCACTTCTGATGGAAACCAGAAGCGGCTTCTCAGAATCACCAAAGCCCAGGTTCATGGATTTCTCCAGCTGAGACATCGCGTGCCTAACCTGGTCCGCAAGTCCCTCTGGCAGCTTGAAGCCGCCATCAAAATACTCGAGGCAAGTTTGGGTTGTTATCACGAACCCTGGGGGAACGGGTAAACCAATCTGGGTCATTTCGCAAAGACCGGCGCCTTTACCTCCTAAAAGTTTCTTGTTTTTTCCATCCCCTTCAGAGAAGAGATATAAGTAGACTGGAGGTATTTTGATGGGTTTTGATTCCGCCGCATAATTAGGACTATTTTGCGTAGTCATAAATTAGCATCCTCAACGATAGGCTACTTTCCTAAGTGAGATAAAAATGTGTGTGCATTCAGAATTAACAACGAAAGTAACCAGTTGAAAAAAGAGTTAAATTACTCGCACACCAAAGCATAATAAGGTGTTTTTATAAGCGGTCTTGAAAGCCGATTGATCCGTCTGATGAGAAGCGATTCGTATCTCGCGCCGTTTTCTGATCAGATTCAACATCGCTTGGAGCGTATCGAAGAGACAGAGCAGCGTCTCACACAAGGGAAAATGAGCCTTGCAGAGTTTGCGTCCGGCCACGAATATTTCGGTCTACATTTCCAACGAGGCGAATGGGTTTTCCGTGAATGGGCGCCAAATGCAACGACGATTTACCTTATAGGCGACATGAGCAAATGGCAAGAGCAAAGAGAATTTGAGCTGGAAAAGATCAACGATCATGGTGCCTGGGAAATTCGCCTAGCTGCCGACAAATTGGCGCATGGCGATCTGTTTCGACTCCGTATTCATTGGGCAGGGGGGGAAGGAGATCGCATTCCCGCTTATGCTAGACGGGTTGTTCAAGATCCCAAAACTTTGATTTTCAACGCCCAAGTATGGTCACCACTGGAGTCGTATTGTTGGAAGATCGATTTCAAACGACCTAAAGAGGCTCCATTAATCTATGAAGCGCATATCGGTATGGCGCAGGAAGAAGAAAAAATCGGTTCCTTCCGTGAATTTACTCTCGGAGTGCTTCCGCGTATCGTCAATGCCGGCTACAACACCTTACAGTTAATGGCCATTCAAGAACATCCCTACTACGGATCATTTGGATATCAGGTATCAAGCTTTTTCGCCCCTTCATCGCGATACGGGACGCCTGAAGACTTGAAACTCCTGATTGACACGGCTCACGCCCAAGGCCTCACCGTTTTCATGGATTTGATCCATTCCCACTCCGTATCCAATGAAGTGGAGGGATTGAGCTGCTTCGACGGAACACTTTTTCAGTATTTTCATGAAGGTCCGCGCGGAAAACACAAGGCATGGGATTCACGCTGCTTTGATTACAATAAACCTCAGGTTCTACATTTTTTACTTTCCAATTGCCGATACTGGCTAGACGAATTCCACTTTGACGGTTTTCGATTCGACGGCGTTACCAGCATGATTTACCTGGAACACGGGCTTAAGAGAGTATTCACTTCATACAACGATTACTTCGATAGCGGCGTGGATGAGGATGCCTTGACCTATTTGGCTCTGGCCAACCGAGTGATTCATGATATCCGACCTGGCGCCGTTACCATAGCCGAAGATGTCAGCGGCATGCCAGGTTTGGCGGTTTCTCAGTCAGACGGCGGGTTCGGTTTTGACTATCGCTTTGCAATGGGGGTGCCTGATTACTGGATCCGCTTAATAAAAGATTTCAAAGATGAAGACTGGCCTATCGGTCATCTTTGGTTTGAACTTAATAACCGCAGGAAAGATGAGAAAACCATTAGTTATGCCGAATCTCACGACCAGGCGTTAGTTGGAGACCAGACGCTTATTTTCCGACTAATCGGTGAAGACATGTACCAGCACATGGGAATCGATGATGACAACTCAAAGGTCGCCCGAGGAATAGCTTTACACAAGATGATTCGATTGATAACCCTGTGCACGGCAAGCAACGGGTATCTGAACTTTATGGGCAATGAATTTGGCCACCCAGACTGGATAGATTTTCCCCGAGAGGGAAACAACTGGTCATTTAAGCATGCACGTCGACAATGGCATCTCGCAAACGACACCCACCTAAAGTATCATTTACTAGCCCGATTCGACCGCGACATGATTGCACTGACCAAGTCACACCACCTACTTGAAACATCCCTTCCGCAGCTCATGCATGAAGATTCCGCAAAAAAATTAATTGTGTTCAAAAGGGCTGATCTGATTTTTGTCTTCAATTTTAATCCTCATCAATCCTTTGCTGATTATCGATTTGAAGCTCCTCCTGGAAAATACCGGATGATCCTAGATTGTGATGCACCAAAGTACGGGGGACACGGTCTGTTGGTCCCCCAGCAGGCCCACTTCACTATTGTAGAAAATACTGAAGGAAAAAATAAACATATGCTCAGTCTTTATCTCCCAGCTCGCTCCGCTTTTGTTCTGTGCCTGGCCGAAAAAGATCCACAATTATGAACATACCCCAAACAGACAAAAAGAAAGAACAAGTTTCCGTGTCTCTCTAGATTAGTGATTCGTAGATTTTTAGTGTCTCGTCAGCAGCTTTGTGCCATGTGAAGTACTCTAGCACCCTTTTGCGACCGTTCTCACCCCAATTTCTAGCTTTTTCGGGGTTCCGCAGGGTCAATTTTATCCCCCAAGCAATATCAAGGGGATCTCCGCCGTTAACATGCACGCCGTTCTGGTCTGGGCCAGAGCTTAATACTTGTTCTCTGAAACCTACCACCCCGCTTGCGCCTACAACAACTGGTTTCTCCATTGCCATGGCCTCCAGACTAACTATTCCGAAGGGTTCATAGACTGATGGGAATATACATACGTCGGAAGCGGCGTAATGCATTATTCTTTCAGGTTCCGGAACAAAATCAAAGCGGCACGCTACGTTGTTCTTAATGTTTAGCCTATCTGCTGTCTCAGTTATGTCTTGTTCGTCCCCTTTGCCCAGAATTACGAGTTTAGTGTTAGGGAATTCCTTCAAGACAGAGGGCATTGCTAACAAAAGGTTTCTGGCCCCCTTTACCCAAGATAACCTTCCAACGAACAGAAGCATGTTCCAGTCCTTTGGAACGCCATATTTTTCCCGAGTCGCTGCAATGTCCTTTGGATCGCATTTTGCCATATCGTAACGTTCGGGGTCCACGCCGTTCCAAACCGTGCTAATTTTTGATGACGCCCAACCGTGCCTCACTAGATCTTGTTGCATCGCGAAACTGACGGTGATTATTCTGTCTGAATTTTGGGCCATGGCGTCTTCAAAATGCGACACTACTTCTGATCCTTGACCCTCGCTTCTTCCCCATTCAGTGCTGTGTGTATGGAAGACCACTGGGATTTTTGTTTCATTCTTTATTATAAGACCAGAAATACTGCTTAACCAATCGTGCACGCACACAACGTCAAAATGGTATTTCTCCTTTTTTATCAGACCGTTGATAAATTTTGTAGCGCTGAGAATATTGTATATGAAAATGTCGTTGAAGAATTTTATGTTGGTACCCCATTTCTTTAAATCGTCAACCACGAAAAATGGAAAAACGTTGCTAGCGTCAGCAATCAAGGGCCGATGAACCTCAACTCCTTTGATGATTTCTCTGGTTTTCAAATTTCCCCCATTTAGCGTGAAGACTGAAACGTCATGTCCTAAGTCGATATATTGCTGAGTTACATTTTCAGCATACGTACCTAAACCACCAACAATCGCCGGCGGATATTCATAAACAAAAAAGCCAATCCTCAAAATATTCACCCGAGTTATAGCACCAGACTAATTACGAGTTGTATCCATAGGTTTCACAAGTACTTAAATGAATAAAAAATTCACATAACTACCGATCAGAAATAAGTAATTTGCGTGAATCTTGTTCCCAGGCTTCTTTTGGATCCTAAGCCTGCGGAAGTGTCCCGCCTATCCGAAGAATGTTGCCGCTATTTCATAAAGCTTTGAATCAACAGTTTTCCGCTTGCCGATGACGTCCTTCAAGGGCACGGATACAATGGCGTTTCCTTGTATGGCAACCATCTGGCCGAATTTGCCTTCGTGTACTAGGTCAATTGCGGCGATTCCAAATCGGGTAGCTAAGACTCGATCATAAGCGTTCGGAGAGCCGCCGCGTTGAAGATGCCCAAGAACCACTGCCCTGGTTTCAATGTTTTCAAATCTCTTCTCTATTTCTTTTCCTATGTAGTAGCCTACACCACCAAATCTTGCGTGCCCAAACTCGTCTACCCCGCTGCTATAAACGATTTCTTCGCCTCCTTTTGGTTTGGCGCCTTCGGCAGCGACGATTATGCTGAAGTTTCGACCGCGTTTTTGCCTCTTGCTTATGCATTCGCAGACTTCTTCAACATCAAATGGCTTCTCAGGAATTAGGATTACGTCTGCCCCTCCGGCAATTCCTGCCTCTAAGGCGATCCAACCGGTGTATCTGCCCATAACTTCAAGGATTAACACCCTATGATGCGATTCTGCCGTTGTGTGAAGCCTATCAAGTGCTTCACAAGCAATGGCAACTGCCGTTTGGAACCCAAAGGTATAGTCAGTGCCAACCAGGTCGTTGTCGATCGTTTTGGGGACTCCGACCACAGGAAGCCCCATTTCGCAGAGTTTGGAGGCTACGCCAAGCGTGTCCTCTCCGCCTATTGCGATGACCGCTCCAATTCCCTGTTCGGAAACGTTTCTCAGAATACACTTTGCTCCGTCTTTGCTCTTGAACGGATTAGTCCTCGACGTGCCTAGTATGGAACCTCCCTTAGGGAGCAAACCTACAAGAGACTTCAAGTCTAACGGGATGAATTCACCTTCAACTAATCCTTTCCAACCGTCTTTAATTCCTACAGTTTCATATCCGTAGTCTTGAATTGCCTTTCTAACGATGGCTCTCAGGACGGCGTTGATGCCAGGTGCATCTCCCCCACCGCTCAATATACCAACTTTTATTTAACATCCTCCCCTTCCCACTATCATTTAATCTCTTTAACAAAGGTACCGTGCCACTATTATAGATGAGGACTCGCTGGACATTAATTCAACAAGGTATGTGTACGAAAAATTGGGCTTTCACATTTGAGTCAATATTTTTAAGCGCAAACGAGAGCCTTGCTCTATAGAGACAAGAATCGGACATTAACCTGATAGACTAATAAGAATGTTTTACTTAAGAAATAGAGCAGTCTACGATGGAGCAATTGTATGCCTATTACAATAGGTTGCCTATTCAGACAAATTGTCAAAGAATTGAAGACTCGAGACAACAATCCACATAGCTACTTAAATAATCCAAACAGCGACTTCTACAATCCAAATTACGACATCAACAATCCATGTAGCAGGATCAACAATCAAAATAGCGGAATCAACAATGCATCAAATAACCAATACAACAAGGAACTGCGAAGAACCGCTTTGAGAGAACTCATTCAGATATTTCTGGCAGATTACCTGTCTAAAGAACAAGCAGAGAAGCTTGTTAACGAGTGTATCCCGTGACGTAATATTAGGACTTTTAAAGTCAGTTAATACCTCAAATGATGTGCAATTACTTGGTTTTGGAAGATGATATAGCCATAAAAGGGCTGGCGATCCTTTGAACTGCAACAGATGTTGACTAGCTTGCGCGCTTTTGTTACGAGGAAACAGCGTAAACGGGAATGCGACCCGTGGAGCCACATCAGAGGTAAATTTAAAGACATCTCTTTGAAACTGCCGGGACAGTGGGTAAAACTTTGCTGTTTAAGCCCTGATTGGGATGTTTTTCGTCGATAAGGCATGCTGTTGCCTTGAATTCTTGTTGTTGTTGTGAACTAACATTCTTTAGCCAAGTAGTCGGATAAGAAGCCATATCGGGTTTTCACCTGTTTTGGTTTGTTAGTTGTAGTTGTTTGATTTTTGATAATTCGTTTGGCTATCATTGCCAGGTGTTTGCTTGGGAACCCCAAAAAGCGCCTCAAAAACACAATAAAAAGAGCACGCTACTGGCAGACAAAGTCTACTGCCGCAGCCACTCAGAAAACAGCCGAAACAGAACCAACAAAAGTTAAAAAAAGAAACAGAAACCGTTACAATCGAGCTACCCTGCAATACGCTTTGATAATTGTTCTGCGCGTCACAATTAATAACTACCAGTTAATCACATAATTCAGTTGGTCTTTCAGGAGGGACGAACTTGGAGAACAAAAAGAAAGTTGAAACAAGCAGTTATGACCCTTATGGTCGTGGCAGAGAAACGTTGCCGTTCAAGGTTGTTGTGAAGCCGCGGTCGGTTATGGGCGATTACATTGCACTTCACGGTTTGTGTCCGCAGAACGAGTTGCCTGAGAACCTGCGTCACAAGATTCCCGAGGATGAAATATGGATGAGAGAGGACGTATTTGACGATCCGAAAAGAAGAGAGCGTATTCTTCAGGGCCACGAGAAATACGAACTCACGTTGATGGAGACAGAGGGTTTGACCTATAAGGAAGCGCATCGTAGAGCAGAATTGCATGAGAAATTCTATCTGCTTGAACAAGACTTCGAAAAACTTGACAGAAATCTTAAGATAAGAAACTATGAGCCTGTGCACATTGTGGAACCGAAGCGGAAACCACAAGTGAAAACCAAAAGACAGAACAAACAAACTTAAAAAACAACATGTTAGTGCACATGGTATCAATATATCATTACTGAAGTGATTATTACAAAGACAATGGGTATACGAGAGCATTGTAACAAAAGTTACTCCTTTATTTGTAAAATTTCTCTTCGTTTGTCTCGACAGTTTTTGTAGGAGAGAAAATCCAGTCAAGTGAATACAGCATTCACAACACGTGCTCTTGGGAGAAACGCAGAGGCAATCTACCATTTTATTAGACAAGTTTTATTGTTATAATGGCGAGGAAAATGGAAACAAGACATCGCTCAATCATTAGGCCAGCCAGCGGCAACGATTTAGATGCTATTTCGGAAATAGAGCAAAAATGCTTTGCAGGACCTATTGCCTACTCCAAACGTCAATTGGCGTACCTAATCTTACACGCTAACAGTACTAGCTTCGTTGAAAGCTGTGGAGGCGTGATAAGAGGTTTCGTGATAGTGACTTATCGCCAGCGTAGCCTAATCAGTCACATCGAAACCATTGATGTGGACCCGACCTACACCAAACTAGGGATAGGATTGAGGCTGTTGACATTCGCGGAGGAGGATATGCGGAAGCGGGGGAAACGCTGGTCGCAGTTGGAAGTCTCGGAGAGCAACAAAATTGCATTTAAGCTTTACAACAAAGCTGGATATATGCTTAAAGAAAGGGTCAAACGATATTACAAGTACGAACATGGAGGTACCCGTGACGCGATGCGCATGGTCAAAGCTCTTTAGGCGAATTCACAGCTCTTCCAAGGGTCTCCTTCTAGCTTGGTGAAACCCTTTGTGTATTCCGCCATAATTTTGAGAAGAGGGACCCGAAAACGAGCCGGTATGAGTTCGATGTCGCTTGTGGGTTTATTCAAGTGTATTGTTTCTACGTGAGAATATTCCTTTCCGACTAAGCCAGGTAGTTTTGAAAGAAATAGGGAATGCTCTCGTTCGTCTTCATCGAGTCTGAGTGTTCCTTCTGACACTCGTTTAGGAAATGCGCTGATGTCTTCTTTGCGATATTCCATAATCGACGGGTCCACTTGGTTTGCCAAAAGAAAGAGGAGCACTCCTTGGCATTTGCTGCAATGGCCACACGGGACTATCTTGCCTTTTTCGAAGCGACAACTGTGGCATGATCGCTGAACTCTCGCCAGTTCAGGGTATCTATTTGTTAGCACTCTTTCGACGATCAAGCCTGAGATTGGCCGAACGGCGCTCCACTGTCGCATCCCTGGCAGCCTCTTCATATACCATTGTTCCATTCTTAGGTCAAAATCCTGTGTCTGATCGTAGACGCCGAAGTAGTGTTTTATTCCTTTGAAAAGGGGCGAGGCACGGGGGTCATCTAGTTCACTTCCGATTAGGAGATTCCCTATTTTTCTATGCACAAAAATAGGAAGGAGGAGAAAAACGTAGATCGGAAAAATGCAGAGTCTTATCGGGTAAGTATCTGACCAGACTTTTCTGTGATCAGACCTTATGATTCTCATGTGGTCCAACATGAAAGTGTAAAAACGATCCACATTGGTCCATACTCTCGTGGTGTTCGGTTCATTCTTTACAAATTGGCGGTAAGCAGTTAATGCTGTTCGCCAATGCCCTCCGCTTTCGTTGATGTATAATGGGTGGACTTCAGCGCCGATTTCTTTGAGCATCGCATACGTCAGTAAGCTTTCTTTTCCTCCGCTAGATAGCACGCCGCAAGAGTTGTCGGTGAATTCCTGCGAGATTGGAACATCTTCGAAAAGCGCTGAAGGAATTATCTTTGCTAAGGGGCGAACATTTTCATGCGTTACCTCGCATTCAAGGGGTAGAAAATTAGGCAAAATGTAGGGGTTACTCCTCCGAACAAGTTTATTGACGAAAATGTCTGTAGTGAATATTTCCAGGAGATCATTTAGTAGGGAAATATCCGAAGCGCTGACAGGGAACGTAAGTCTAATTTCTTTTGAGAATAGACCATAATTGAGAACTGGCATGACCGAGGCAAGCCGGATTAAAGGCAAGTCTTCCGGAATGAGAGGCTCTCCATATTTAAATGAAAGGGGAAAATTATGCTTCTTTACTTTAATGTCAGTGCACGATACTTGAGTGGTTACTCTTTTCCCTTGGAGAATAGGATCCGAGACTTCAATAGACTGAAAACATTGGAGGTTCGTTTAGTCACCTTCTCGGAGAGCTTCGATCGCATCTACTAATTTTCCTACGCCGTCAGAAACGGGGTCTTCCACCGTTACTTTGAATCTCCTGTGTAGTCTTGCTTTGGCTTTGCTCGCTTCTTCTGGTGATAAGTTCTCGTGGTTTAATCCTATTCCAATAAGAGGACATTGGGACAGCAACTTTGCAATTTTAATCACTCGCCCCGGGTCTGGCATCGGATAATCTGGGAATCCGTCTAGATGTGACCGCCCAGGAGCATCTTGCAAGGCGAAACCGTGGATCTTGCCAGCTGCCATTATTTCAAACCCGCCTGGGAAGAAAGGATGTACGAGGCTGCCTTGACCATTTATTATCATATAGTCCGGTTTTTCATCCTTCCATGAATCCAATATGGCGCCTTCAATGCCGCCGGATACGAAGTCATTTATCATTGCATCCATAACTATGCCGTGTGGCCAACCTTGCATCCACCCTGTCTGTCCAGTAAATATCATGTCTGCTTTTCGGCCGCGCCGTCTGAGCTCTTGAACTAACATTACACATGTAGTTCTCTTGCCGACTGCTGAATCGGTTCCCAAAACTGCAATCCTGGTTGACCCAACTTGGCTGATTTCACCTGTGTAAAATCGCTTGTGATCGCGGAACAATTTGCGAACATCCACGATTTTACAGCCGTTCTTCGCGGCTAAGCCGACAAATCGCTCATCATCAGAGATGAAATGATGCAGCCCGGAAACGATGTCAAGTCCATGTGACAAAGCCCAGGTGATGGCTCCGTCGTACCCTTCTGGCAAGAATCCGCCCTCTGAAACGGCACCAACTATGAAAACCTCTGGTTTCGTTTTCCTGAAAGCTTCTTCTAGACCAGAAAACAGAGGGATGCCTCGGGGATTTCCATCCAATACTTCCCCTGCGTCACCGGATGGCGCGGTTGAATCGACTACTCCAACAATATCGTATCTGGTCGTGTGACGCACAAGTCCGTGGGCAGTCTTACCGTTAGCTGTTAGGTATTCACGTTCGCAATAGACTAACGCCTTTCCCCCGGGCATAAGGGTCATGCTTTCCGTCCGGTTAAGATTACCACGTATCGATCACCTGGAAAAGGTTCCTTTCGATGGCGATCTACGAGCGCCACAAGACCCGCAGTCGACGCGGGTAGCACACTCAAGCCTTCCTTTTCGCGTATTAATCGGGCATAATCCAGAAGTATCTTGTCAGTCGTGAACGATGCCCATCCTCGAGTCTGTCTAATGACTGAAAGGGCATACTCTCCGTCTATTGAGCGCCAGTTAATAAGGGGTTCATTAACTGAAGTGTTCCTTATTCGCTCAGGCTTCAAATCGATACACTTTGAAGAATTTTTGACGAAAGAGTGAATTATCGGATTCATGCCGTATGAAGAGCCTGCGATAAAACGGGGAATGCGAGACGTCTTTCCACGATTATAAAGGCTTACGAAGCCTTTGTATATCCCTACCAAAGTAGACCCATTCGATACTGGAACAGCGACTGCAGCAGGCGCGTCGCGAAGCTCGTCGTAAATTTCGTAGGCAATTTCACCGTATGCTTTTAACTGCAGGTTGGTGTTTAACCCTCCTGGATTAGCATCATAGTACCCTTCTTTTTCCGCTTCAAGGCGCGAAACCTTCACCGCCTCTTCATAATCTCCAGGCACTCTGATGATCTCGGCCCCAAAACGTGCAATTTCCTTCACCCTGTGGGCGTAATACCCCGATGGAATGTAAATTAAACAGCCCAAACCTGCTAAGGATGCAGCAAGCGCCACCGCCGTACCATAGTTGCCGCATGAAGCCACTGTTATCTCATCATACCCTCTTCGCAATGCGTCTAAAGCTTGTGCGAAAGCTATGCGGTCTTTCTGCGTACCAGTGGGGTTACCACCCTCGAATTTTAAGTATATCTGCCTAAGCCCGATCTCTCTTTCTATGTTTCTGGCTCGAGTAAGACTAGTGTCACCAACCTCTGAGTCAAGAATTATCTCATAACTCTCCAAACGTTCAGGAAGTGACCTAGTGTGATCAGACGCGATCTTGCTAAGAGAATACAATTCAGGAGTGATAACCGGGATTTGGGCAGTGGCCCCGTCCAAAAGCGATAGAGAACCATTGCTCTTAACTAGCCCGTCAAAAGTCTTCTCTTGACCGTGACTGGAACTTTCCTTGTCCCCATCATCCATTAGCTATTCCTTATTCCGAGCAATGTGTCATAAACTGGATTATTAATTTTCCTATTTTGGCACGTTTTTCTTAGCGCGCACGTAAATGGAATGTAAATAATATTGCAACCAGGGCATCTTTTTTATTCAGTTAAATGGTACTATTTTGAATAACTTGTAATTTGGAGCGCGTGCATTTTCAAAAATAGACCATGCGTTAAGCGGCATTTCTGAAAATATTACCATTTAATTTTGGTTTTCTAAGACGTCATGACACATTCATAACATGACCTCGGAAAAATCCGAGGACTCTTGGGTACACTACCAAAACGCAATGGAGGGTAGCGGTTTTAATAGCGTTCCAGCTACTCCTTAATCTCAAATTGATAGTAATTGGAAAATGTTTGAACGAGAGTTTGAACCTATCCCGGGCTAAATTAAACTGTAGACAGGTTGACTTTCAACCTCTCGCGTAGCCCGCTGAAAGAGAATTTTATGGCTTTCTTTGGGCAGGTGTCCACGCAAGAGCCGCATAAGATACACTCAGTATTCGCCATGGATTTGTTCTGAACCATTTCGTTTACATTAAGGCTCATTGGGCAATGGTTGCTGCATTGCTTGCACTCAACACAAAGGCTCTTGTCTGCCTCTAAGTGTAGCGATGGGTATCCTATCCCGTTCTTGATTTTGGTTCCTGCTATCATGAAAGGGGCCATCCAACAGATAGTATGACAAGCTGCGCGTCTGCCCGTTGCGAGGGAAAAAACTGCAATGGAGCCTGCAATTACTGCGAACATTATAGCTGAGGCCACGTTTTGGATTGAAATGCCGTTCCATGTCTGGTAAAATAGGTCAACTGATTTTACTCCTCCCGCTTGTATAAACAAAACGATGGTCAAGGATAGCCATGGTGCCCAAATGAAGTATTTTACGAGGTTGCATTTTTTGCCGTTAAAGCGTTTGCTGTTGACTTTGATGCAGAGTTCCTGTATCGCTCCGGCGGGACAAATCCATCCACACCAAACTCGTCCGAGAAACAGCGAAGATACGAATAGCCCTGCGAAGACTATGGCGTCGCCGGCGATAATTCCTGCAGTTGCACCCATGATGATCACGTAGGGCGACAGGTAGTAGTAAATTAGCGGGAACAGAAAGACCATACCTATTGCAAGTGCAAGTCTTGCTTTTTGCCTATTCATGGCGCTCACCTCCGAGGGCTACAGCTTTTTCAACTTCAAGGCAGCCTTTCAAGTCTTCTTGGGTAATGTCAACCCTTAACACGCCATTTGAGCCTTCGATTTGCAACATTAGACCTTCAACGAGGGAGATTTCTTTGAGTTCGCCCAAGAAGCCTTCAAATAAAACATTAGCGTTTTCCTTGTCAAGAAAAGACATTCGCCTGATGGAGCTTTGTGACTTCATTTCGACGGAGAATGAATGTTCTTCAACTTTTTTCATTTGTCTTTACCTCAACAAGCATCGTGACTGTTCAGAATGATAAGGTAGCCTCAACAGAAAATATGAAATATCACAATCGATTATGAAGTTAAAGTCAAAGCATTGAGTGGAAGGCGTTTGGATAATTTCTGCAATCTTCTTTTCGAGTTTTCAAGCGTCGACCGCTTAGACATTCTGCTGTTGCTCAAGAAGTCGCCTTTGAAGCTTTCGCATATTTCAAGCGATCTTGCCTTCACTGTTCAAGAAACCTCGCGGAACGTTGCAAGGCTTGCTGACGCTAAATTGATAGCTAAGGATGTTGATGGATTGTTTCACCTTACTGCGTACGGGAAAGAGGCGTTGTCGCAGCTTTCGGGGTTTAGGTTTCTTTTCAAGAATAGAGAATACTTTACAGCCCACTCGGCTAAAGACTTACCGAAGCAGTTTGATTTGAGCCTTGGGATGCTTGAGAACTGTGAACTAGTCGAAGATGTAATGGTTGTTTTCCGCAATGTTGAAGAGATGATTTCTAACGCCGAAGAACATGTTTGGATTCTGACAAATCAGGTCTTGGCTAGCACCATTCCGTATTTGATTTCAGCGTTGGAGCGTGGAGCGGAATTTCGGCTTGTGATGCAGAAAGACTATAACCCAACCAAGAGTATACGCGAATTAGTCAGCAACCCAGTTTTTGCAAAGTCGTCGCGAACCCACAAAACGAATTTCCGATTTCTGGTCAAAGTACCTGCCCTCCTGTGCCTTTCAGAAAAGAACGTTGCAGCTTTGGCTTTTCCTGACACACAAGAAAAACTGGACTACACTGGGTTTAAGTCAGAGAACAGAGACGCCCTCAACTGGTCGAGTGCATTGTATGATTTTTACTGGAGCAGGGCTTCGCACCAGATTCCCGACCAATTAATTAGCCCCAAACCAAACCTTTGACTTTCGTTTTCTCTCTAACTAACTCGGAGTCAGCCAAAAAACGAAAAGATAAACGAGTAACGAAAGGTGCGCGGTTAAAAAATCTTGTATCCCCACCCCGCTACTAACCTAAGGTTGCCCAAAGAACTGCAAAACGTTGTAGACATAACCAGAGCTACGAGGAAGAAGAAGAAGTGTGCACACTGCCATTATCTTCTTCTGTTTGACCAGTAAGATTTCTCTGCTAAAGATTCAAAAAAAGAGGACTCGAGGCCCTCACTGTTTTTCAGCAAGGTCCTTCAGTTGCTTCTTGTTTAAACCAACTCCAGGCTCTGCATCCAAGCGCTTGTGCACTTTCCCGTTTTTGAACATGATCACCGTTGGATAATATTCTATGGCGTATTCTTCGCAGACATCAGGCTCGTCGTCGACAATTACGCTTAGACACTCTTCGGGATTGCTCTTTGAGTATTCTTCAAAGACCGGCAAGAACCGCTGGGAAAACGGGCACCAAGTGGCGTAGAAGAGAACAAATGCCTTGTCTTTTTTCTTTATTTTTTCGTGAAAAGTGCTTTTTCCTTTTGTTTTCGATTCATGTTTTTTAGCTTTGCTCATGAGTTTTTACCTCAATATATTTAACTTCAACTGAGTCACGTTGATCTATTTAGACAGACCAAGCTGCTTCATAAATCCCATAACGTCATAGAATAGCCTTTCCTCGACGATTTCACCGTTCTTTCAGGTGGCAACGGTACAAAATTCAAGCTTTGCTGTTTTTCCAGTCGGTTGGATCATCTTTCCATCTTCGCCCTTCACGGTCCCTTTCATGGTCACAGTCCAATCAGCAACAGTACACGTGTAGTCTCCTTGTCCGAAGGCGATCTTGTAGGGGTTGTTTACTAATCGGTTGTCAAAGGTTTTGAAGAACTCAGTGGCCTCAACGTCATAATCGTGTCTTCCCCTTGTTGGGTCAGGTTGAGCAGGCCAGTAAACGGCGACGTCTTCTCTAAGCCGTTTCTTGAATGTCTCCCAAAGCGGACTGTTAGGTCCCGCATTCCAGGCATCATCAAATGTTTTCATCAACCGAAGGTTTTCCTTCGCCCCCAAATCGTTCGCCTCACTCTTTTGAGGAGACAATTAATATTAATAAACTTATGAAATACGTATCAATTTGGATGGGAGCTAAATTGTCAAACGAAAAAACAATCAAATATTGAATCTACAGGAACAGCAGCAGAACCACAAGCTCCACTATTACCGCCACTGTCAGGATTTTGTTTAGTCGCTCAACTCTTTTGATTGTCTTTTCAACAGTATTTTCCATTTTTCTTCACCCCTTACAAAAGTTGTTTTTCTTCGTTCATCGGTTTTACAGCAGGGAGATTCCTATTATAACGGCGAGGAGAGCTATTCCGAGACCTGCTGCTGCGTAGCTTAGTAGTTCAGCTCGCCTCATTGCTCTCTCCAATCGTGCTGACTGATCTTCGCTTTGCTTATTTGGCGGAGTGGCTGACTCTTGCGAAGTAGACATTTCAAATTTTTCTCCTTGAATGTTTAAATGGAACAGAATTCATCTGCGATTAAAGGTTTTCTATCAAGCGACTCCGCGTAATCGAGTATCTTTTTTCAAGATTTGACTGATAAATTGGTGGTTCGTTCAAAATGCTTTTTGTTTGGATTTCTCGGGGTTTAGGGAATTTACCGCAAAGAATAAATCGCAAGTTAAACAGAATCGTCGCTCCTATCCATGGGAAAGCCAATGAAGCTGGTGTTATCTAAAAAGACAGCTATCATTTTAGTTATTGTCTTATTGGTTTTCCTGAACTTTAGCATCTTCGTTTTCGCCTATCCTCAAACTTTCAAGCCGGAATCAGCCACGCTGGCGCGGGATTTTTCAGCCTACTACATCGGGGAATGGCGGCTGCTTCATAATCCAACTCAAATCTACTCCGCGAGCGTTCAACCTGGCGACTATCAGATTCAGGGTCAGCCGCAACCATTCAAGTACACGCCTTCTTTTCTGATTCTTTTGTGGCCTTTCCTCGCGTTAAGCTATCAGAGGGCGCTTAACGCCTTTGACATAATACAATTTCTCTTAATTCTATCCTTAGCCTTCTTCGTCTACAAGCTAATAGAAGGCAAAAACCTCTTCCTTAGCGTTGCAGCAGCGGTTATTGTCTTGGTTGACCCAATTCTCATTGCGCCTTCAGCAAGTTACTCCATTGCCGGCTTTTTCCATTATCGCATGCTGAGTCTGCATGTTCAGACGTTCTCGCCTAGCTACTACTGCGGGTACCTATTAGCAAACGCCCACATCCTTCAAACTGTCCTTCTAATAGGCGCTTTGTATTTTGCGTTTGTTAGAAAGCCATGGCTTTCAGCATTGCTCTTCACGTTTGGCGTTTTCGACCCACGGGTGGCTTTGTTTGCGCTGCCTTTGTTACTTTGGTATAACAGAGGTTCGCTTTGGAAATTCGTCGGTGGGTCTGCTGCTTTTCTCGCCGCCTCAAATCTCCCATTCTTCTTCTACAAGGGTGTAGGCTTAGCGTTCTTGACGACAGAGCTTAATGCCTCCACCGTGTCGCAGATGTACTTGTATGATTGGATTCCGCTTTATTCGATTGCGGCCTTGTCGATACTTGAGTTGGTGACTGTACTGTATAATCGTAAACCCAGAAGCTTTTAGCTGTTTCAACAGTCTATGCTTGGCTGAGTTGAAGCGTTTTCTTTACGAGTTGGTACGCTTCCTTACCGAGTTTATAAAGAAGGCTGCTTATGGCGATGGCGAAGGCAGGAAGAACCGGGATTATGTACCATTCAAGTTTTGTCTGAGCAACAGTGAACACCAACAGCACGATTGCCATCCACAAGAAAATCAACGTGTCCTCTTTTATCCGCTTCCAAACCGCGTTGACCAGGCAGAGCAACGCTGCAAAAGGTAACAGTACAACTAACAAAGGGCTTTCGTTGTGTGCTAAGTAGTTGAAGTAGAACAGGTAACTTCCAACGTGATTCTCAAGAGAACCAACGGACCTTGAAACGCCGTTGTAAACGAAGTACCACTGCCAGAACTGTGATCCGAAACGGACATCCATATAAATTAGCCAAGGAGAAAAAACCAGAAGCCCGACTCCCCAAAAAAGAGTGAAATGTTTCGTAAAAAGAAACTTGAAGCTTTTTCTTGTCGCCAAAATATAAGCGAATAGGATTAGCAGAACCAGCAAAGCTTCAATCTGCTTTGTCATCAATGCCAACCCGAAGAACAAACCACTTAGTGCCGCGTATCGATTGGTGTGCTGTGTTTTTTCGCTTAATACAAAAAAGTATATGCTGCCCAAAATGAAGAAAACCAGGGCAATATCGGTCATTGCGAGTCTGGCAAACGCGTAAAAGGTTGCGAATGACCCCAAGACAAGAGCGGACAGGAATCCCACGTACGGGTTGTAAAGTCTCTTTCCCAAGTAGTAGACGAGAACCAAGGACAAGGCGCCAAATATTGCACTCCAGAGTCTTGTGGCAAAATTGGTTATTCCAAAGACCTGATAGGACAGAGACATTAACCACATGTCGAGCGGCGGCTTACCAATCCAAAACAAGTTTCCGTAAGCCCAAGGCGTAAAGTAGTCTCCAGTTTTGATCATGTGGTAAGTCCATTGGGAATAAGTTTGCTCATCAGCAGCAATGAGATGCCCGTTTCCCAAATTAACGAAGAATATCGTTGAAAAAGCCAGAATCGCCAGAATGCAAACGGCATCAATGTGCCTCGATAGCCAAGACGAATTTTTGGCCGATTGATTTGCGGCTTGGGCATCTTGTTTAGCTCGTTTGGTTGAGCGGATAAAGAGTAAGCTTGCGAACCCAATCAAGCCACCGAGTGCACAAGCTCCTGCATCAAGGACTATAGTAGCCGACTGCAATGTTGTTGTGGATTGCACGGATAAAGTTTCAGAGCTTGAATTGGTCAATGCTAGAACGTAGATGTGGTCGTCGTCGGAGCCAACGTAAAGAGTATTATTTACTATGGCGGGGGAAGATTCTACATAATTTCCTGTTTGGTAAACCCATTCCTTGGCTCCAGTAGCTGCATTAAGGCAGTAGATGTTGTCGTCTTCGGAGCCTATGTAAACGTTGCCGCCTGCCACTGCCGGAGAAGACGTAACCCAGTACCCAGTTGGACTCTGCCAAATCCTGCTGCCCGTCGAGGCGTTAAGGCAATAAACATTGTTGTCCTCGGAGCCAAAGTAAACGCAGCCGTAAGCGACAACTGGAGAAGAAGTGACCGTGTCCGGGGTTTGATACTTCCAGACTTTGGCGCCTGTGGAAGCATTTAAGCAGCAAACATAGCCGTCGTATGAGCCTATGTAAACACGGCCATTGCATACGCTGGGAGAAGAAATGGTGCTTCCAGTAGGTGTTTGCCATAACTCTTTTCCTGTGGACTCGTTGAGAGCGTAAACGAAAAAGTTGTCAGACGCAAAGTAAACCACGCCGCCTGAGACCGCTGGAGACGACTCAACCTCGCTACCAGTTTGGAAACTCCAAAGCCTTGCGCCAGTTTCATCGTTCAAAGCATAAAGGTTCCCGTCTCGTGAGCCAAAATAAACTGCGCCGTCTGCAACGGCCGGAGATGAACCGACCCAGCCGCCTGTAGTGTAATTCCAGAGTTGCCTGCCGTTGCTCTCGTTTAACGCATAAATGTCGCCGTTGTTGCAGCCGACGAAAACAGAATCGTTGCTCACAGCAGGGGACGACTCCATTTCAGTTTTGTTCTGGTAAAAGAACCATAAAATTTTTCCGTTGGATGGATTAAGACAGTAGACGGCGCCGTCATTGCAGCCTACGAAAACGGAGTTGTCCGCTACCGCTGGGGACGACACAACTTCATCCATCGTAGTTGCTTTCCACAGAAGCTTAGCAGAATTCGTTGAGCCTTCATCGCTTGCCGTGCCACCGTGACTTGCATCGTGGAGGAACATCTTCCAAGCGAATTGGCTGGAACTGGCCGTTGCACTTGAGCTTAACAACGTAAAGCACGACAGAAATAGAATGGTAGAAACGAGAACAATCAGCATCCAAACGTGCTTTTTCATCGTTATCAATGAATAAAATTATACCTGATAGTTGGGTATATTAGACTATCCAAACTTTGAGGAACATCCGAGTTCAATAGCTATTTCGTTCCTGTTTCTGAATTTGTCGGGTTAGAGCCCGCTGATTCTTGAACTTTCTCAACCGTCACCACAAGACCCTTCACCGCTTTAACCGTGACCCGCTCACCCTTCCTAGTGTCCCCTGACGAAGATTCCGCGCGCCAGATTATTCCTTCTACCCTGACTTCGCCTTTAGGTGTCAAGTCGGTGATGGCGATGCCTGTTTTGCCTAGCAAGGCTTCGGCGCCAGTGAGTTTGGTGCGTCTCCGGATCGGACCGATAACCCATCTGATGTATAGACCCGCGAGCACTCCAAATATAACCACTAAACTAAGCTCAAATATTGCTAAGTTACCTATGGGCGAAGGCGAATACTGCAGATTGAAAGAGAGGAAGTAGATTCCGAAGGCACCAAGAATCACTCCTGCCATAATTGCAAAGCCATGTCCAAGCTTCAACTCAACGACAATCAACGCCGCCGCCACGATTAATATGATGATGCCCAGCGATGAGGCGCCAACAACTTCTGCCCCTACTAAGCCTGCAACTATTGCGATGACGCCCAGTATAGTCAGCACGATGGTTGGGTGCAAGAAATCAAGAACGATTGCGACGATTCCAATGAGGAAGAGGATACCGTCAAGGATGGTGTTGCTTAAAGCGCTAAGCAGCTGTTCATAGAGGTTTTCGCTGAGCGTTGTCTGAGGGTTATTAGCCAAACCAAGCTGATTGATCGCGTCAGACAATGAATTTGCTGTGCCGTCAGCCACGTGGTACTCGACCGCCTGAGTTGCTGAAAATGCTTCATCAGATTGAACCATGTAATAAACAGCGGTAGTGTTTCGTCCCCACTCCGTTGCCAGAGCTTGCATGTAACTGAGGAAAAAAGCTTGGGTATGATTTTGTTCTAAGGTTGTGCCTCCTACAACGATGGGTGTGCTAGGGCCAATAGCTGAGCCCGGAGCCATGAGAATCTTGTTTGAGGCCATGGCTATGTAACTGCCAGCGGAAGCGCCAAAACCATCGGGCACGATGAAAGTATAAGTTGGAATACCAGTAGAGTTCGCCGCCTTTATGGATGAAACAACGGATTGCATATCGCTGACAAGCCCGCCTGGAGTATTCATCTCAATAACTATAGCCGCTGCTTTCTGACCATCTGCAGTGGAGACGACGCGCGCCATGAATGTGGATGAGCCTGGGTCAACAGGCGCGTTGAAGTTGGCAATGATGACGGGTCCACTGGCTGAGGCAGGCTGGGCAGACGCTACAGCCGTGGAACCTTGGAAGCAGCTTGCAGCAAGCAAGAAAAGCAGTGCACAAACGAAGCCTAAGATGGAGATCCGAAGAATTTTTCCCTTATGTTTTAGCAAGTTTCTTCCGTTGTTGCCTATTTAGCAAGCTACCTATAAGCTTTGGCATAACGGTTGCCAACATTCGGCTCAAGGGTTTCTTGAAGCTGGGGGCGGCTGAAGCCTTTTTTGCGCAGAACAAGACGCAAAACTAGACCCGCTAAAATCGCCACAACTCCGATTATCGAAAGCGCCAGCGCGTAAAACAGGGTTCGATTTAAGCCTAGAATCTGTGGCGCCCAAATGTTAGTGGAGCTTGTTGTGGTATGCATTACACAGCCTGGCAGGTTTGAGGTTGCTGAAACCATGATGCCGGTTTGCTTGTCCCAGTTGTAGATGCTTTGGCTTGTTACGCCCACGAGCACATCCCGTTTTGCACCGCCAGCCTGCGTTTTTTCTACGCCAGTCATGTTTATGATACCCTCATATTCGGTGGAGTATTGATCGCCCGGTTTTAGTGTGATAGGCACAAAGAAGCCGTCTCCGATCGCCCCGGTTGCAACGTTAAGGTGTATCCCGTTTTCAGGAAGCAGGGTTCCGTTGCTGTATTGGGTCAGAACGTTGACGGTTATGACTTCGCCCTGCACATTTGTGATGTCCATTTTTGCCCAAGTAATATTGTATTCCGAGATGGGGGTGCCTGCCTCCTTAACTGAGTAGCGAATCCAATCGCCTGCTCGAACGCCGACCACACTGCTTTGGGCAAACGCTACGCTAAGCAGTGGGCTCACCGTCAACAGGACTAAGGCAACTGCGAGGATAGCACATCTACGCATAGCGAATCAAGTTGTATGCTGCCGAACTGTTTAAAAAAAGTTGCCACAATTGAGGTACTTAGTAGTGGACTTCTAAAAGAGGAACTTCTTGAAGCCAACCCAAACGAAAAGGTTAGAACGAAGCGCCTTGTTGCTGAGTTTTGCGAGAGAATAGCAGCGGCAATCCAAGCATCGGAAGCGACAGAGCCCACAAGTCTTCGTTGTGCCCAAGGAACCAGGCGAACCAGTTACTCCAGCCTCCGAAGAAAATCCACGTTAAGTAGTTCCAGAGGAAATATATGCCGAGGGCCAGGATGATGACGCCGACGGTTTTGAGGCGTAGTTCTTGCAGAGTTTCCGCCCTTCTCGATTTTACCGTAAATCCCGCAGCGTAAATTCCCAGAAGCAACAGTCCAATCGCGCTCAAAATGAAACTGAGAAAGTACTGAGGATAGGAGGTCAGATAAGCTGTTCCTTTTCCTGGCTCGTTTATCACCGAGATCCAGATGGTTGTGTTAAGCAGCCAAAACACGAAGACATAGAGCGTTCCCGTAATCATTCCCCAGCGAATCCCTACCTTCAAAGGTTTGCTCGGGCTGAGTTTGTAAGCAAGGATGAAGAGGAAGATGGGGAGGGCTATAGATTCAACTAGGACGGGTAGAGCGTTTGTTGCAAAAGAATTCAGGAAAGCCATTGTCGAGAGATGCCCAAAGGTTCTGGTGAAGAACATGTTTTTGACTTCAAAGTATGCTGTTGGAAGAAACGCCAGTGCCCAATAGATTCCTTCGAAAACGACAACAAGCCGTATTGCGTTGAAGGTTGCAGGTTTAGAGAGAACTTTTTTGGCGAAGAAGCAGATGACAACGGCGATGGCTATGATGCCGGCTGCGAATCGGAAAAGAGTCCCGACGAAGCCGATTATATCTTCAGCGTAGACCTCAAATATAAAGTGTCCTGCGAAGAAGCGGTTCCATTCGCCAATCCATGACAGAGTGAAGGTGTCATGCAGAGCAAACAGGAAATAAGACAAGACAACTATGAATAAACCTGCTTTCAGCGGCGAATAGAATTTCTGTGTAGCCATAGCCTCACCGACAATGCAGCAAAACTCGGCGTCCAACCTATATTACATTTGCGGCTTAAAGCAGACACGCCGGTACGTCTGTATGGATTGCCAGCTTAATGCCAACAAAGGTTAACGTTAAATACAAACTAAGCTTAATTGTTAAGCACCCAAAAGAAGAATCTGACATGGCATTAGACAACAAGAACCTAACGGCGGTGTTGTACTCTATTGAGGGAGTTGGGGCGGTTTTCGTAGTTATTTTCTTAGCCGCCTACCTAGGCGGGATACCGACAACTAACGTTCTGCAGAACCAGCCAGCCTTCAGGATTCCCCTCACCGTACTAGGCGTGGTGATCCTGATTCTTATTCTGGCAGGAACCATCTTAGCAGTCAAATACCGCAAATAAAACGGCGCTTTCGGTTTAGGGTTTAAGCATTATAGCGGTTTCGTCTTTTTCTTGTCCCAGAAAGTGTTTTTCTCCTGTTAAGCTGAGTCGGTAACTCACGTTTAAGCCGTCGCAAAGCAGAAAATAGTTAATTAGAGATGCAGGCATAAATTTACCTTGATGGATTTCGGCGCCCAAATATTTTAGAAAATCCACGAATTCACCGAAATCCATGTTCGACGGAGTAACAAGTAGAACATCGAAGTTTCTTATTGTTGGTTTCCAATTGAACGTTTGCATCCCGCTGGTTAATTCGCCGAGTTCTTCGTCCAAAGAGACTCTTTTCATGCTCCTTTGCATTGTAAGTTTAACCAGATTAAGGCCTTCGCCGTGCACTGAGACGTCCGCGCGTAGCGATTGCTCGCTGCCTAAGTCGGGGCTAATGTTTTCAATTTCCGCAGTGGCTTGGGCTAAATTATGCGATATGTTAAGCGAAGATTTTTCAATGCCTATCTTCAATGGAAACCAGGGTGAACGAAGCAGGAAAACCCACAGGTCATATGCGTGAGGCAGATCGAAATGGATTGCGGGGGCAATAATCTCGCCGTTTAAGCTTGGATCTATAAGTCCCGAGACTGGAAACATTTTGTCGCCCAAGTTGACATTAATAATTTGTGTTTGCCCATTGTCCGCCGACGCTTCGGAGTATTGAGCACGAGTTGGGTCCAAAATTGTCGGAGTAAACCGCCAATACCGACTCTTACCGTCTGAATCCCAACCGAACGCTAAGCTAGCTGCTCCAATATAGATTCCTCTGAAATTCAACGGCTTAATGCTATGAACAGCCACTGCGGTGTTTCCATCCTGCGAGACGCCGTACGATGCCTCATGACCACTCGCCATATTGAATGAAGGAACCAGCATTAGCATCATCTCTTAATGACATCAGTCATCTGGGTTTGCTTTTAAGTTTTAAGCTTAGCATTCTATTGACTTCAGCGAAAAAAGCAAAGAAACCCTTGCACTTGAAGAAAAGGAAAGCTTGGGGGAATCCTAACTGCTAGATCCAGAGAGGTGAACCTGATTTTTTTGGCCGTCCTCAAAAATGTAAGCCGATCCAATGACTGAGCGGACGCCGTAATCATAAACAATCGCTGATTTCGAGGGAACAGCGTAGATTTTCTCGCCTTTCGAAAGAAGCTGCAACGCAGGGTCTTTTTGTGGTTTGTAATGTGCCTTAAATGAAAGATCGGCTAAGCCAAGACCATCAACTAAACTTACTTTTTGATTGCAGCGGCAGGTTATTACGCATTTTTTGCAAAGAGCCAACGCGCCAGCGCTTCTGCCGACAATAACTCCAGGGTACTCCCGGAGTAGCTCCTCTGCACCTCTTTTTCTTAGACGCTCCACTAACGCGTTAACGTATCCGCCTGTTAGGTAGATTAGGTTTGACGAAGATATTTTTTGAGCAATTGATTCGATCGGGTCAGAATATTCTACAAAATCCACGTTGCCAGCGCCCAGGCTAAGGAAGTAATCAGTAAGGATCTTTCTTTTCTGGTATTTTCTGTCAAATGAAGCTCTTGCCCAAGGGAACACAACCACTGAACAAGGCATTTCTGCGTCTTGGAATGCGCGCTCATTAACTTCCAATGCGCTTCGTTTGACAACGTTTTCTCCGCCTAGAAGATACAGCTTGGGCATGCTGCAACAAATCGAAAAGCCTCCTTAAAAGCATGTCCAAAACAAGGCTTATTAAGTCTAAATGTAGAGTTAGGCACCGATGAAAAAATGACGTTTGAAGGATTCGTCGAATACAAGCGAAGAGAATTCTGCAAGGACGTAAAATGCCCAGTTCAAATAGAGTTAGGAGGGATTTTGGAGGCTTCACCTGCTTACGAGCAGACAAGAAAGAAATGCAGCAGCGGCTGCCTTTATACTACTTGGCAGTTTCACCACTGGCTTATAGAAAAAGGATACATGATAATAGTTAGCGCACAATTGAAGGATAACGAACGGAGTTTGTTAGTGAACTTGGACAAGTCTTGGGTTGACTGGGCTGATCAGCAGGTCGGTAAGGGGAAATTTAGAGACCGAAACCACTTGATCAAGAGTGCGATGGCTCAATACAAGCTAAAACATGATAAGTGAGCTACCCGTGATGACGCTCCACTAACTCGACGGACAAAAAGAGAACAAAAAAATAGTAACGTTAAGGCATGTGTCCGAGCATAGACCTTTTAAAAGATATTTCGAAAATCAGAATATTCTATCGGTCAGAACAAACCATTAAATCAATTCTCTTATCTTATGACTTGAGCAGGGAGAAGGCATTTGGAGAAAACTGCAGCAAGCATCCAAGAGGAAATAAAAGAACACGCAATTTGCTTCTTAAAAACCGAGTACGGCGACCAAGCGGTAAAAAAACTGGCGGCGCTGGACATAGTAGCCGTTGATGCCTACGACAGTGGAGGAATATCGGAAGCCACCGAAAAATACATTAAAATTGCGGTCAAACGGGACATAAACGCGGGTAAACTCACAAACACTACCAAACTAATAATAAGACACGAACTCGGGCACATCCTCGACGAAAATTCGCCGGCGTTCCCTGAATTCGACGAGGAAATTAAGCATGAGAAAATAGCTTGGGTAAACGCAAAGCCGAAAACTCCAGCGGAAAACTGGTACAAAAACATCTCGATAAGAACACATATTGATCCCCTAAAAATGCAATCTCTCGGTTTTCCAAGACCAGAAACCAAAGTTGCCCCAGATTTGCTCGAGCTGGGAACAAGCGTTGAAATGAAACGAATGAAAAAAGACAGCGCTTTTCCAGACAGAATCTTGGCAGAAAGATTTACAATGGCAAACCTAATTGAAAACCCCGATTTTTACGATCTGAAAAGAGATTCTTAGCCTTTTGGAACTGGAATACTTCAGCAACGGAAAGACCGCTTAGAGCCTTAGGCGCGAGAGATAATCGCCAAAAGGTTCAACTTTAAATCTTTAAAAAGCATCTTAAAGACAAGAATCAGCAGGGCGTCGATTGTGGTAAAGAAAAAATCTGAAAAACTCAAAACTCATGATGCATGCGTAAGAACTATTGCCGAAGACCTCAAAAAAGACAACTGGCTGGTAAAGGCGAATACTGAAGGCTGGGAAAAACCTTCTGAGATCGGCGGCGTCATTCCAGACGTTTTGGCGCATAAAGGTTGCCTAAAACGAATTTGTCAAATAGTAAGTGAAAAAGATTTTGAAGGGAACAAAACGCAGTACAGAGATTTCAAGAACTATTGTAGAGAATATGACTTTCAATTATACATTACAGATAAAAATGGAAAACTCAAGCCCTTTGACCCGAAACTTTGACAAAAAATAATTCGATCTGGGTGTGCTAAGACAAAGCTTTTGTTCAAGCAAAAACAGACTGAGAATTGGGGTTAAAGCAAAAATGAAATGTCCTGCGTGTGGAAAAGAGCAGTATGACACTGATTTTTGCAAAGACTGCGGAAAACAGCTTTGGTACCAATGTGGCAAATGCGGTAGGATAATGGCTGTTTACGATAAATTCTGCGCAATTTGTGGAACCACAAACCCCAAACTACTACAATTACCCAAAACCTTGAAAACAACAAGCGTAGAAGTACCATGAAAGTATGTGAAAAACATAGCTCACAACAAATATAAAATTAAAATACCTTTTTAGCCTGATTAAGGCGCGAGGGGAAAGAAGAAGTATGAGCGAAAATAATGCAGCAAAGAAAGCACGAAGGAAAAAATACCAAAGAAAAGTAGGGCAAGATTTAGATGATTTGAAAAAGAATCAAATTCAATCTCAGTCCCTCGAAAGCAAAATATTTGATAAAGAAAAGGAAATACGTTTTACAATAGAACTCATCAAGTACTTAACTGTTGAATTGGCAAATACAAAAGCAGAATTGGCGCTTCTAAAAGAACGCGCGCAATCAACTACAGAATCACAATAAGTCCAAGCTTCTTTCTATCTGTAAAGTACGTGAAACGGTTAGAGCTATTAACGAGTACATTCAACAGAATGAAAACTTTTGCTCAGAATACATCAAGTCGCATGTAGTGGCTCAAGAAGGTTCAGTTTTATTCTTGAGATTAAGGTTTTCGATTTGGCTCTCAAATGAATATTTGGATGTTGCTTCATTTGATACGCATGTCTTCTTCTATTACATAATTTAACTGACTTGTTTCAAACTCGCTTGTTTCAACAGTCATGATTTATCGACTTCCTTTTTCTTTTTTTAGTCAAGTTAATCTTCGCAGTTGTTTGACTATGAATCATTCAGACTTACACTTCGAAATTGGTTGCCGAAGTCTTTCAATGATTACAGATTCGGAGTCGATACTCTTCCATTTGATTAAAGATGATTACAAGGATAAAGTTATTTAATCCTCAGACCAAAGAGTCCCACTCGGAGAAATTGTTATGGAGTGGGGTATGAAAAACAGATTAAGTCGACTCATCCAGAGAGATGGAAAAGCAGTCTTTTTACCCGTTGACCATGGCTACTTCCAAGGACCAACCCATTGCCTTGAGAAGCCCGCAGAAACAATCAAGAATATCTACCAGTACGCTGACGCACTAATGCTTACGCGGGGTGTTTTGCGGAACTGCGTTGACCCAACTATTGAGAAGCCAATCATACTGCGAGTTTCAGGCGCAGTGTCAGTTGTGGGTGAAGATTTGTCAAACGAGAGCTTGGTTACTTCAATCCGCGAAATTCTACGATTAAACGCGATGGCCGTTTCAATGTCAGTGTTCGTTGGCACAAAAAACGAGAACAAAAGCCTGAGCAATCTGGCGAAGCTAGTTGACACCTGCGAGGATTATGGTGTTCCAGTGATGGCGGTTACTTCGGTTGGAAGAGAACTGGAAAAAAGGGAAGCCCGCTACTTAGCATTGGTTGCAAGAATCTCAGCGGAAATCGGCGCTCGCGTCGTTAAAACTTACTACTGTGAAAACTTCCAAAAAGTTGTGGAAGGATGCCCAGTGCCGGTCGTCATTGCAGGTGGACCAAAAACTGAAACGCAGAAAGAAGTATTCGACTTCGTCTATGACGGCATGCAGGCTGGAGCCATCGGAGTTAACTTAGGCAGGAACGTTTGGCAAACCGAGAATCCAGTCGGCGCAATACGCGGGATAAGAGCCATAGTTCATGACAATTACACTTCGCAAGAAGCATTCGATCTGTATAATGAGGTGAAAGCTGGCAAAGCTTAACCAGCAACTTTCCTTTTTCTTGGTGAAACCCTTTTGCTCACCGCCGTCTACTACAACAATCATGACATCCGCATTCAAGAAGAGCCTATCCCGAAAATCGGAGAGGATGAGGCGTTGCTTAAGGTCATGGCGAGCGGCATTTGCGGCAGCGACGTTATAGAATGGTACCGTGTGCCTAAGGCTCCGATTGTTTTGGGTCACGAGGCAACAGGGGTCATCGACAAAGTCGGCAGCAAAGTTAAAAGCGTAAAAGTGGGCGACCGAGTTTTCGTTTCTCACCATATGCCCTGCAATCAGTGCCGTTACTGCAAAAGGGGCTACCACACTGCATGCCACACATTGCACACGACAAACTACTATCCAGGCGGCTTCTCCCAGTACATACGGATACCGAAGATAAATGTCGACTTCGGCATCTACAAGTTGCCAGACGACATGTCTTTTGAAGAAGGTACATTTATTGAGCCCTTAGCGTGTGCTTCGCGAGGTCAACGCTTGGCTGACCTGCAAAAAGATGATACACTACTGATTATCGGTAGCGGCATCGCAGGAATCTTACACACACTGCTTGCCAAGTTCAAAGGCGTACAAAACATAATTGTCTCTGATATTAACCCCTACAGGCTGGAGCTTGCGAAAAAATTCGGTGCAATCCACACGCTAAGCGCCAAAGACAACCTTCCAGCCAAACTCAAAGAAGTGAACAATGGAAGGTTAGCTGACCAAGTTGTAGTATGCACAGGAGCCACATCGGCTTCAATGTCAGCGTTAGACTGCGTTGACAAAGGTGGAACCATCCTATTCTTTGCCGTTCCCGACCCAACTTTTAGGCTGCCAGTTCCGATTAACCAGTTCTGGAGAAACGAAATAAAAATGCAAACAAGCTACGGCGCTGCGCCAAACGACTTGAAAGATTCGCTGCGGGTTTTGGCCACAAAGCGTTTGGATGTCATAGACATGATTACGCATAGGCTAAGTTTATGCGAGGCGCAGGAAGGTTTCGTGTTGATGGCTGAAGCAGGAAAATCGCTCAAAGTTATTTTGGAGCCTAACAAGGCTGCAGAGCATTAAGAGATAAAAAGAAAAGGCGACATACAATCTTTCATGTCAAACTTGTTAGATGAGCTTAAGGGGAGGCGGAGCGTCAGGAAGTATCAAGCCCGTCCCGTCCCAGAAGGGCTAATCAGGAAGGTATTGGAGGCGGCAGGCTTGGCACCTTCAGCGCATAACGCTCAACCGTGGCGATTCATTGTTTTGGCGAACCCGCAGGTTAAAAGGCAACTGGCGGAGGCTATGGCGAGGGCTTGGGCTGCCGACATGGCTAAGGACGGCGTCTCCGTTGAGCCCGAAAAGTTTAACCTCCGCGTTGAAAGGTTCTCAGACGCGCCTGCGCTGCTTCTTGCGTGCTTCTGCATGGAGGGCATGGCGACTTTTGCCGACGTTAAAAGGCAGAGGCTGGAGCGGGATTTGGCTATGCAGAGTTTAGCAGCTGCCACCGAGAATTTGCTTTTAGCAGCGCATTCAATGGGTTTAGGGGCATGTTGGATTTGTGCGCCTGCTTTCTGTAAAGAAACCGTGAGGCAAACACTTAAAATTCCCAGCGAAGTTGAGCCCGAGGCTCTGATTTCGTTGGGTTTCCCAGCTGAGGAGCCAGTGGCGCCAGTGAGGAAACGGCTTGGCGATTATTGTTTTTGGGAAAGGTGGGGCGACAGCTTAGTCTAAAGCAGCGCGAAACAAGCTGGACGGAAATTCCTCTGCTTGTAGAGGTACCACATTATTGTGACAAAAAATAACAAGAAAAAATGAAGGCAGCCCTTACTCCTTTTTGTCAGGGATAAAATCCATGGAAATGGAGTTCACGCAGTGCCTAGTGTCTTTTTTAGTAAAGTGCTCTCCCGTGAAAACATGACCCAAGTGGGCTCCGCAGTTGGCGCATTGAATCTCCGTCCTCATCCCGTCAGGGTCAGGCAGACGCCGAACTGCACCTGGAATTTCATCGTCGAAGCTTGGCCACCCACAGTTCGCTTCAAACTTGTTTTCTGATCGGTAAAGCGGCGTGCGGCAGCGTTTGCAGACATAGGTGCCTTTGTCCCAAAACGCAAAGTATTTGCCTGTGAAGGGGGACTCGGTGCCTTTATCCACAATGACATGTTCCTCTTGAGGGGTAAGCTTAACTATTGGTTTCTGAGAAGAAGCAGACACAAAAATCACAGTTTAAAATATGTCTTGGCGTGTAAAAAGGCTTCTGTAAGACTTTGTGCCCGACAAGCAAATATAGGCGTTCTCAAATTACCTTATTGGTTTTCATGTATGGTTGAAATTACTAGGGTCTTTTGGAAAAGAGCTTTCACCTCTGACGGTTTTTTGCTAGGCGAAATAGAAAGCGCTGAAGTCGACATGACCACTTGGCAGGTAACGAGCCTCTACGTTGCCCTAACTGATGAAGCAACGAAGTCGCTGGGATTTAAAGTACCGTTTCTCGGCAAAGTGGTCGTTTGCCTCCCCGTGTCTACAATCAAAATAATCCAGGATACCGCTGTCTTAAACAAATCCATGGCTGAACTACGCGACCTTAAACAATGCAAAGAATAACAGTATTTTTAACCCGTTTTTTTGAAAAATACAAGAGTAAATCCACGGCGGCCACATTAGTCGATGGCCCAAAAACGCTCGCCTACCCTTTTATTTTCGGTTTGACTTGTACGTCGTCCACGCAGGCAAAACGAGAGTAGAGCACCAAAAACAGCTACTAAAACAATAATCCACGCGGCAACTGTAAGCGGCGACGGTAGTGACGACGACTTGACGGAGGGGGCAGCCTGTGAGGGGGAGGTTGGCTGTGACAGGACTGAAGGATTGGATGGGGAATTGGCACGGACAAGCACGATGTCGCTCAATGCTGTTACCATGAGCATAAGGAGCAGCGCGATGACGGGCTTCTTCATTTTTCCACTGTTCTTAGGGGCGTTTCTTGCCGATAAAAGCCTTATTGTCAACATTTCTTGACTAAACTGTTATTTTTTAGTCAAGGTTTCTTGACTGAACGGTTGGGATATGAAATGTCACTTTCAGTAACCTCTCCACTATGCAATCTGTCTTGTTGTTCGGTTATTTTAAATACCCAACATTACACATGTTGCAACGTGTGAAACCAATGACTGAAGAAGATGAAGAAGACCAAAACCAGGAAACCTCAGAGCAACAGACTGAAGCGAGCAAGCCAAAATATGAGTTCATAGAGGACCTGCCAGGGGTCGGACCAGCCACTGCGCAAAAGCTCCGAGAACTCGGCTACCATACAGTGGAATCCTTAGCCATGGCCACTTCGCGAGAACTGGAGCCGGTTGGAGTAAGCGAGAAAAAAGCCTTCCAAATCATACAAGCAGCACGCTCGGCCATCGGCGTGTCATTCATCCGTGCAGATGAGCTTTTCAAGATGCGAAAAAACGTTTTGCGCCTAACAACGGGCAGCAAAGCCTTAGACAAGGTGCTTGACGGCGGAATAGAAACTCAGACCATAACAGAGTTTTACGGCGAATACGGCAGTGGGAAAAGCCAAATCTGCCACCAACTTTGCGTCAACGTCCAGTTGCCTCCTGAGAGAGGCGGACTCAACGGTGCAGCATTATATGTAGACACAGAAAACACTTTCAGGCTTGAACGCATCGTGCAGATGTCCAGGTTTTTAGGTTTAGACCCTGATACAGTGGTGAAAAACATCATTTACGCTGAAGCTTACACCTCAGATCATCAAATGTTCCTTCTGGAAAACGCAGATGAAATAATCAAAGCAAACAACATTAAACTGATCATAGTTGACTCGTTAACGGCGCATTTCCGAAGCGAATACCTCGGAAGAGAAATGCTGGCTTCAAGACAACAGAAACTCAACAAACACATGCACAAACTGATCGGTTTAGCACGGGCATTCAACGCCGTGGCGGTTGTAACTAACCAGGTGATGGCCAAGCCAGACCAATTCTTCGGCGACGCAATCCACCCCATCGGCGGAAACATCGTGGGACACACGAGTCACACACGCCTTTACCTAAGAAAGGCACCGCATGGTCCAATACGAATTGCAAGGCTAGTTTCAAGCCCATATTTGCCCGAGGGAGAGGAAATACTTAAAGTAACCGAGAACGGAATAGAAGATGTCTCTGAAGAAGAGAAAGCAACCAAAACCCGCGGACGCTAAAACATGCCGATTTCACAAGCCTTAGTGACACGGTACTTTCAACTCATAATAAGCAGGCAATTCAGCGAAGCAGAACGAGAGTTGGAACGGGTAAAGCAGAAAATGCAAAAAACCGAGTGGAACAGGGGATACTTCCGAGCGCTTTACGGCATTTACCTTGCACGGAAAAACAGCGCTACCGACGACTACACGTTTCTTTCAAAAATCGACCTAAGCGACAAAGTAGCCCTGCACAACTACAGGAAAGAGTTTCTTGAACACATGGGCAACGGTTTGCACGGAGACTTCGACCGCGGATATTTCTCAGCATGGGCAGACTGCATGCGAATCCTAACACGTATGGACATTGGAGCACCGCAAAACGGAAATGAAAAAGTAAACGACGAAGAAAAAATAGAAACCCTGCGAAGCGATAAGAGCCAAGCTACCATCGCCAATTTCCTGCAGAAAAGCAAAGAATAATTTTTTCAGAAAAATTACGCGTAGATTTTGAATAATGTGAAGAATAAGACGAAGAAGGGCAGCCAAGCGAAGAAATACATTACTATTCCTGTGCTAAGTACTTTTGATTGTTTTTCTATCTTTTTTGCGAATATTGCCTTCAGCGGATAGTAAGACGCCAAATAAACAAGAAGGGCAATCGTGAAACTGTCAATCAAGCTGCTCAGTTCGTTTAAGGGCAAGTACAAAGCCAACGTTGCACTTATGACTGCCGAAACTACTCCCAACGAAACTCGAATCCAATAAAGCTGCACTATAGGCGTCATGTCTTATGTAACCTTTGGCAATGTATATTTTGTCCTTACTTAAAAAACATGTCTAGGTATAAATCGTTTCTGCCTTCGAAAACTCAACGTCTGCGCAAATACATGTCTGTGAAAAGGTTTTATTACAAACAAGTTATTTGTTAAAACCAACCATGATGATGCGGGCATGGGCAAAAAAGAATTCACAAGCTTCGACATTGCAGCCACCATCAAAGAACTAAAGCAGGTGATAACCGATTCCAGAGTGAATAACATCTACCAGCTAGACGAGAAAACCCTGGTTTTCAAGCTTCATAAAACTGATTCGCCGCCCATAAGACTTATCATGGAAGCAGGCAGGAGATTGCACTCCACCGTCTACGCGCCTGAGAGCCCCGCTGTCCCGCCGGAGTTTTGCATGTCGCTAAGAAAGTATCTACGTAGCGCATGGCTCATAGGTATAGACCAGTACGAGTTTGAACGGATCGTAACCTTGACCTTCAGAACTAAAGATGGCCTACTCAAGCTGACCGCCGAGCTTTTCGGAGAAGGCAATCTAATCCTAGCAAACGAGACAAACCAGATCCTGCAGGCTTTGTTCTTTAAGCGCATGCGCGACCGAAACATTCTGCGAAACGAAACCTTGGTGCTTCCTCCTCCAAGCGGCAAAAACCCCTTCAGACTTTCTTTACCTGAACTGCAGGACGGCTTGGAAAAGGCAGGTGAAGCCGAAGTGGTGAGGGCGATGGCACGTTATTTAGGAATCGGCGGAGTCTACGCGGAAGAGATGTTGCTTAGGGCAAGGGTGGATAAATCCAAGCCGTGCAAAAACTTAACTGCCGAGGAAGCCCAAGGAATTTTTGATGAACTTCAAGGTTTGCTTTCTAAGCTTACAAAGGGCAATTTGGAGCCGAACATAGTTCTTGATCAAGACGGAAGCTTCTTGGATGTTGTTCCTCTCAAGCTTAAACGTTATGAAGGCTTCAAAACTCAGGATTACAAGAATTTCAACGAGGCATCGGATGAATTCTTCCTTCGAGTAACAGCCGCCGAAAAAGCGCTGGCCAGTGTCGAAGTTGGCAAACTTAAGCAGGAAGCTGAAAGGCTCAAACGGATAGTCGCCGACCAAGAAAAATCCATAAGTCAAGAAGAGAAAAAAACTGAAGTCGACAAAGAAATTGGCAACACCATCTACAGCCACTTAAACGAACTCCAAACCTTCACGGAATCGCTGCTGAAGGCAAACAGGGAAGGAAAAGACTGGAACACAATAGTATCCGAGATTTTGGAGGCCAAGAAAGGTGCCAAAACACCCGAGGCTTGGGTTGAATCTTTTGATGGTCGAAACCTCGCGTTGAACATGAGTATTGATAACTTGCACATCAGCATTAACTTGCGTCACTCGCTTTTCGAAAACGCCAATGAATACTACGAGCGTGGTAAAAAGGCAAAACAGAAAACCGCTGGAGCCCAAGCGGCACTAGGGGAGTCGAAGAAACGTTTAGTTCAAATCGAAAAAGAGCTAAGAAGAGCCGAGGAGTTGAAGACCCTGAAGCCAATGGAGATTATGGAAGCGCTCGCTAAACGCAAGTTAGAGCGGGAGAATAAGGAATGGTACGAAAAATTCCGTTGGTTCACCTCTTCCGACGGTTTCTTGGTGGTTGCAGGTAAAGACACGGTAAGCAACGAAGTACTCATAAAAAAATACACTACCCAAGATGACGTTGTGTTTCACGCTGAAATTTCAGGAGCACCATTTACGGTTGTAAAGTCAGAGGGCAAAATCATACCCGAACAAACGCTTCGTGAAGCCGGCGAGTTCGCCGCTTCCTTTTCCCGTGCCTGGCGAGAAAACGCAGGTTCAGCCGACGTCTACTGGGTCAAAGTCGACCAGCTCAGCAAAAGCGGCCCTTCAGGCGAATCCGTTCCCCATGGTGCCTTCGCAGTAGTCGGCAAACGCAACTGGACAAGAGGTGTACCGCTCAAGGTCGCTGTAGGTGCAGTCATCAACGAGGAAACCAGCTTTATCGGTGGACCCATCGAATCAGTGAAAGCAAAGACCAAAGCCTACGTTGTCTTGATGCCGGGCGACTACATGGGCAAGGAGCTTCTTCAACGGGTCCTTAGATCGCTGATGCTCAAGTTGCCGAAGGAGCAACGGGAAAAATCTGGGAAGACTTCAATTGAGCAAATCAGAGAGTTTGTGCCCTACACAAAGGGAACAATAGATGAAAAGTCAAAATAGATACCGCTTGCTAGGTTGCGGAAAATATAGAAAAGAAAAAGGGTTAGATTAACTCCGAAATGAGTTTATTTGGATTTGGCTTCTGCTTCTGCCGCTTGGAACAGGTTTTTGACGGCTTTCTGCCGGTATTTCTGCGCTAGTGTTTCGGCGGTAACGTAGGTCAATGCTTCTTCGGGGCACCATTTGACGCATTGTGGCTCCTTTGTGTCGTTGTCTGTGCAGCTGTTGCATGTGAAGACGATTTTCTTTTCCGGATGCATGTTCATGGCGCCGAATTGGCATGCGCTGATGCACCATCCGCAGCCGTTGCATGCGTTCTCGTCAACACGGATTATTCCTGAGTCGTCTTCTTGGCTTAGGGCGTCTCTTGGGCAAGCCGCAACGCAAGCCGGGTCTTCGCAGTGTCTGCATGTGATTGCCATGTTTATGAGCGGCCCCATTCTCATGGCGCGTATTCGAGATTTAGTCGGGTTGAAGGTTTTCTCGTTAACCATGCTGCAAGCGTATTCGCAGACAACGCAGCCGATGCATTTCTCTGGGTCAGCTGTCACGAATTTTCTGTCTTGTGGTCGAACCATTTTAGTTTCCTCCTTGAGCCATTGCTTCAGGGGCAGCTTGAGGCTTAGCTTCTGCGGCAGCTTTCATTGCGTCTTCGGCAATGTAAGCTAAGTCACCGAGGCCTACCTGTTGCAGGCGTTCAACCGTTGGGATGCCGTCGACTGTCCATCCTCTTGAAGCGTAGTAGTCATCTAATCCGACTGCCATTTCTTCGTCGTTTACGCAGGCGCCTTTGGCTGGTCCTTCATCTGGGACTGGGAAATGCTTTATTTTGTATGGTACATCGTCGTATTTGCGTGTGCCTTTGCCTTCTCGGATGTTGAAGAGTCGTGCCAAGTTTTCGATTCTGTCTCCGTCTTTAATCATTTCTTCAGGTGTGATTGGGATTCCTGTTGCCAATGTGTAGTAGTTGGTTAGGTCTTTCCAGCCGTCGTAGTATGTGCCCCTGCTGAACTTGCAGACGATGAGTGAGTCGATAATGTTGTACATGTAGCTTTCGTCAGTGATGATTTTGCCTCTGCCTTTCTCAATCTTGAACCGGTTTACTTTGCCTTTTACGTCAGGTGAGTAAGCGCCGTTTCTGAGGTGGCATGCTCCACGGAACGATACACTAAAGCCCAATGCAGCTGTCTTTAAGGTTCTCAGGTCGTAGCCTGGCAGCTCTAAGCCTTTGATGTGGCAAGCATATTTGTACGCGTCTCCGCCGATGATTTCTGCGGCCCTTGCTACACCTTCAGCAAGTGCATTGCCTAGCCAGCCTTCACGTTTACCAATTTTGTGAATTATGGCGATTAATGCTTCAGCGTTGCCGAATTTGAGGTCAATTCCGTCAGTTTGTTCCTTTGTGATAATACCGTGTTCATAGAGGTCCATTGCGAATGCAACGACGACACCGATGGATATGCCATCCATACCGTATTCGTTTACAATGCGCATTGCTTCAATAATTGCGTCTAACCTGTCTACGCCGCACAGTGGTCCCATGCTCCAAAGACACTCGAATTCAAGCCTTGAAGTTGAGCCCTTGTATGGTCCTTCTGGAACAACGCCGATGTGGTCGCAACGCATACCGCAAGTTGCGCAGCCGACGATTTTCTTAACATAATGCTCGTTAAAGTATTCGCCGCTGACTTTGTCGGCGCCTTCAAAAGTTGCGTTCGTCCAGTTCCTCGTAGCCAGCGCTGAGAGTGAATTGAGGACAAGAACGTTTTCGGGTGTTCCCAAGGTTTTATATTTCTTGGTTGATGGACCCTTCATGCGTTCATAAATAAGTTTAACGAATTCTTTGAAGCCGTCAAGGTTTGCAACGTTAACGTCATGTGTTCCTCGAACAGCAACTGCTTTGAGATTTTTAGAGCCCATGACTCCACCCATGCCGCTTCTTCCTATGGCACGGAACTCGTCATTTATGATCGCGGCAAACCTGCAAAGTTTCTCGCCAGCTTCGCCGATGGCTGAAACTCTGATGTAGAAGTCGCCTAGTTCAGCTCGGATTTTATCATCAGTTTCCTTGACTGTTGCGCTCTTTAGGTACTCAGCGTTTCTGATTTCAACTTTGTCATCGTCAACCCACAAGTAAGAAAGCTTCGGAGCTTTCCCAGTGATGACGATAGCGTCGTATCCTGCGCGTTTCAGGTCTGGACCAAAGAAGCCGTGGGCTTCCGCATTACCAATACCGCCCGTGGCCGGAGATTTGGACACGACGGCGTAGCTGTTTCCGCCTGTTGGGCCCATGGTGCCGCTGAGTGGACCTGTTAAATAGATTATTGGGTTATCAGGGGCATAAGCGTCAGTTCCTGGTTTGGAATTGTCAAAAAGCAGGCGGATGCCTAAGCCTATGCCGCCGATATAATCTTTCGCCATCTGTTCTGATAATGGCTCGTTTCTCATTTCCCCAGTTGTGAGGTTAACATGTAAAATCTTTCCTGCGTAAGCAAACATGATTTTTCCCTCGTTCCTTAGGTAGGGAAGGCAATTAAAAAGTATATTAAGTTAATGGATAATTCTCTAAAAAATTCACGGCTAAAATCGACCTGTTTTTCCTTGCATAACGCGAAAAAAGAAGCGAAAACTTAAAGCAACCTGAAACCATCTTTTCCTCAGAAGGCGAAAAAATGAACCGAACCGAAGCCCTAAAAAAATCAGCGGCTGAACATGGCATAGCATGCGACTTTTTGATTTTCAACCCCTTCAACCTAATCTATTTTACAGGTCTTTCCGGCGCAGCCGCGCTGCTCATCCCCTGCCAAGGCGAAAACGTCCTTTTTGTCGGAGGAGTCAACTATGAGCAAGCCAAAAACGAAGCCAAAGGCCTAACGGTTGAGCTCTTAAGGCGGGGCGAGAACTTGATGGAAAAAATCACAAGTCGGGAAAACGCCAAAAAGTACGCCGTAGACGCATTGCCGATTGAGAGTTGGCGGGCCCTTGCTAAAGCGGTCGGTGGAGAAGAAAAATTGGAACCTGCAAGCAGCCTAATTGCGAAGCTGCGAAGTGTCAAGGATGAAGTGGAAATCGGGTTGATTCGGGAAGCATGCAAATTGGCGGCTGAGGGCATGCGGGTGGCTTCTGAAGTCGTCCGTCCAGGCGTGAGGGAGAAGGATGTGGCGGCCGAGGTTGAGTATGCCATGCGGAAGAAAGGTTCAGATGGAACAAGTTTCGACACCATCGTTGCTTCAGGACCGACGTCAGCGTTTCCACATGGGTCCTGCTCAAGCAGAACGATCGCCGAAGGGGATTTGGTGGTGGTTGATTTAGGCGCAACCTATGGCTACTACCGCTCAGACATGACCCGAACATTCGTTGCGGGAAAACCTGATGAGCGGCAGATGAAAATCTATGAAACCGTGAAGCAGGCGCATCAGAAAGCCTTCGAAACGATAAAGCCCGGCGTTTCAGCCATAGAAGCTGATGCTGCGGCAAGACGAGTGATTGAGGCGGCTGGTTCGGGCGATTTTTTTGTTCATAACCTTGGCCACGGCGTAGGCTTGGAGATTCATGAGGCGCCTGTTTTGAGCCCTGACAGCAAAGACACCCTGTCAGCGGGGAATGTGGTGACGGATGAGCCTGGAATCTACATCCCAGGCTACGGCGGAGTCAGAATTGAAGACACCGTCCTAGTCACCCGATCTGGCGCTGAGAAACTCACCGTTGCCCCCTACCAGGCAGCATGCATAGGCTAAGGGAAACCTAAATAGAGTCAGCCTCTCTCTATTTTTCGAAGCGTGAAACCAGTTGGACAGACCCGCCCTCATACTTGTAGATTTGCAGAACGATTTTGTTTCGGGACCGATGAAGGTTGACCGCGCCATGGCCATCGTAGCGCCACTTCAAAGACTCGTCACCACCTCCCACCTGAACAACATCCCCGTCGTATACAGTGTCGACTCACATTACCCTCAGGACGTTGAAGTCGTGATGAAGTGGGGCAAACACGCCATAAAAGGCACCGAGGGCGCGCAGGTCATAGCCGAGTTGAAACCCGACGAAGCCAAAGACTACATCGTCGAGAAACGGACCTACAGTGGCTTCTTCGAGACCGGTTTAGACTCGCTTCTGCGGAGCCTGTACAGGGGTGAAGGCGCAAAAACCGTGGTCCTCGGCGGCCTACATACACAGTTGTGCATACGCCACACCGCAGCCGACGCCTTCTTTCGCGGATACCGAATAGTCGTAGTTAAAGACGGCGTTGAAGCATTCACCAAAGAAGACCAAGAGCAAGGCCTAAAGTACCTAGAGCACGTTTATGGCGCAAGAATCTTGCCCGTTGACGAAGTAATATGGGAACTTGTCAGGTAAGCAAACGCGGGGAGTCTTCGCGCGGTGGAAACTCCGGGAAATTTGTTCTTTGTGTTTTGGGTTGCTTTTTTGGAGTGGGGCTCGAATCGGCTGCAACCGTCATCTAGAAACATCTAAAAACATCTAGAAAGATCTAAAAAAATCGCGGGGAAATGCTTGTCGAGAAGTGGAAGTTGACTTGGTTTTGCGATGTTTGTCGCAGAAATTTGTTCATTGTGAAATGGGTTGCTTTCTTGCAGCAAAGCTTGGATTGGTTGCAGGTTGCGTCAACTAAAGTCAACTATCGTCTGCTAAAGTCAACTAAAGTCTACTAACGTCAACAAAAGTCAATAGAAGTCAATAGAAGTCTGAAAAAGTCAATAAAC
>Ga0187874_10000626_pt1 | contig 41072 bp, 42 predicted proteins | sample June2016WEW_16_1_3_FD_132993 | JGI IMG/M metagenome (GOLD analysis project Ga0187874, IMG submission 132993) | Peatland microbial communities from SPRUCE experiment site at the Marcell Experimental Forest, Minnesota, USA - June2016WEW_16_150 | ecosystem: Environmental > Terrestrial > Soil >... | reverse complement strand
GGGATATCGGAACCTCGCTGCATACTCAGTCAAAGGCGTGACGTCTTCCATTGCTGGGGCGAGCGTGCCATCTATCTTTGTGCACAGTTCGCCCAACTCCCTCCAGATTGTGGGTCTTCCGAAAGGCCGAGTCGTGCCACGTAAGGAGAGCCTTCATCGCCTTCTCGACCGCTTGTTGACAGTGGAACAGAGCGTCCCTAACAAAGGGAGGAGTTGCCTTCAGATCATGCTGCGCATTGTCCAAGTCTTCCTTGGCGCGCAAAAGCCATTCCCTGGTGTTCGAGATAAGGACCGGGTCAGGCTCCATACAGCAGTTTCCCTTCCCGAACGATGGTGGATGGAAATGACGCCTTCAGATGCAACTGCCTATTGAAATCGCCCTGCGGCCAAACCTGCACGTCCGCGGCTACCCCGGTTCCCCGAAGAGCTCGGTATCCAGGATTCCCTCGCCGGAGATGCTGTGGGGCTTCATCGGGGAGAATGACCATCAGGTCATAATCGCTGTCCGGCCCAGCGTCCCCGCGTGCAGTGGAGCCAAACAGGTAAATCCGTTCCGGGTGATACACTCCCACCAACCGGCGGACGATCTCTCTCAGCACGGGATCGTCAACCGAGGGAGGCTTCATCATCTCCGTCTGTGCGTTTTGCATTGTCTGGATCCATTTATAGTTTGCCACAACCCGCCGCGGAAGATCCAAAGCCCCGCAAAACCCCGTGGACAGACTACTCTGTCCCAAGGCGCCGTTTTTGCGCCGCGTGGACAGAGCTGTCTGTCCCCGGTTCCTCGGCGGCAGGATCTCCGCTTCCTCAGCGCTCTCGGGTCTTAACTTTGCTTTTTTCCTCCGTGTCTCCGCGTCTCCGCGGTGAATAACAGTCTCCTTAAAACAACAGCAACTTCCGCGCCTCGTCCTGGTATCCGTTCTGCCACCAGCCGTTCCCCCGCCGCCGCGGATACCTCTTCCGCAACGCCCAGCACGCCAGCGCCACCGCGAACACCAGGTCGTCGTGCGTCCCCTCCCGCCACGCCCCGTATTGCTCCCGCCCCGATTGCGTAACCTTCACCTGGATCGCCCCCATCTCCCCCAGCAGGTCCGCATAATGCTTCAACCCGCCCGCGATCTCCAGTTCTCCCATCTGCAGCATCACCTGCAGCCCCACCATCAGGTCCCGCTTCGGCACTCCGTAGCAGCCCTCCACTGACGTCTCCCTCTCCCCGCCCGTCACCAGCACCGGCATCATCTTGCACCCCGGCCGCGCCAGGTGGATCAGGTCCACCACTGGCCTTCCCACCCCCGTCGCGTCCACTGCCAGTTCGCATCTCCCCGTCAGCTCCGGCGACTGCGTGACCTCCGTCACCCGGTCCGCCACAACCGGATACGGTGTCCCCAAGGGTATCCGCTCCAGGTGCCGCAGCCGCAGCGCAACCTCCTTTCGATACGTGTACATCACTGGGTCCCACTCTCCTGTCAGCTCCGCCCGTTCCACCACCGCGATCGCCGTATAGTCGTGCACCTTCCCCAGGTCCACCCCCACAAAAAACCGGTTCATATTTGTTTTCATCATCCGTTATTCCTCCGTGTTCATCCCTGTCATTCTTTGAATTCTTCTCCCCCTGCGAAGATTTCTCCGCTTCCTCCTCGCTCTCTGTTTTGGTCTTTGTTCTTCTGCCTTTCTCCGCGTCTCCGCGCCTCCGCGTTGAAGTCTTTCCTTCGGTCGTTTGGTTGCGGCTCTTCACAGTTCCAGCGGCCTCACACCCTCTCGCACCGCCCCCTCAACCAGGTCCCGGTCGAATACTCCGCTGGTTGAGTCCTCGAACTCGCACAAGTACTCCTGCCGGAACCACCTCTCCCCCATCGCCTCCCGTTCCTCTTTCAGATACGCCTGCGAAATCCGCGGACACTCCGTCGCCGGCGCGCGCACCCGCTCCCACCCCGTTCCCCCGCCCGTCCACACCTCGTAAAAAAACCCCCGCTTCCCGAACGGCGTGCTCATCAGCCACAAGGCCCCGCCGCTCACCGCCAGCATCGGACGGATCGTCAGGTAGAGTTCGTCGCTCACCCGCGACGCCTCGTCCACCAGCAACAACGACACCGCTGAAAAGCCCCGCACCGTCGCCTCGTTTCCTGGCAACCCCACAATCCGCGACCGGTTCGGCAGTTCCAGCGACAGCTCGTTGTCGCCGTCTCCCTTCACCGGGTACTCCGCCTTCCGCGCGAATCCCTCCACTTTCCGCAGAAACTCGGCGCTCTGTCTCCCGCTCGGGCTCACCACCAGCGTCAGGCTCTCCGGCTCATGCGCCGCATGGTGCATTGCCTTCGCCGCCGTAATCGTTGATTTGCCCCACTGCCGGCTGCAATTCAGGATCCCCCGCCGGCTCTTCGTGTCCAGCACCAGCCCTTGCAGATCGTCCACTGCCAATCCCAGGCGCCGTCTTACCCATTCCGACGCACACTCCAGGAGCTCCGGGGACCGGCTGCTCTGTCCCCGGCTCCCCGTTTCGCTCCCCGCTGCCTCGCTCCCCGCCGCTGGCCGCTGCACTCGCTCCCAACCCCTCTTCAGATTCCACATCTCAACCCTCAACCCCACCCTACCATCTCATTTGATAATTTCAGGCCTTTTTGCCTGATTATCGACCCCGCCGCCATCCCGCAACCCCCTCTGTTTCAGCCGCTTTACCGTGAAATGCAGAATTAAGTAATTTCTTGTGAACGCTTCTCCGCGCTTTCTTCCGGAATTCCCTTCACAAAAATCTTCACCCACAAAACAAAGCGCTTAACCCCAATTTGGCCTCGCCCTCTCACACCCTCGTTCTACCCTGGTTTGTGGGGCGGGCTATTCAGCCCGCGGACCCGCTTTCCAGCGGGTCCAGCCGCCGGAAAGGCGGCCGGCAGCCTGGATTGGCTGGTCCACACCGAAGGCGCCCTGCTCTTTCGGCCCGTCCCCGCCTGGAGGTCTATGTCATCACTTCGCCGCATGCTCGCTAATCGCGCCAACGGAGCTCTCTCCCGCGGCCCGCTCACCCCGCAGGGGAAAGAGCGCTCCGCTCAAAACGCTCTCCGCCACGGCCTCTTGGCTAAGTGTGTGGTCCTGGAAAACGAATGCCCCCAAACCTTCGCCGCCTCGCTCTCCGACCACGTCGACCACCTGCGGCCTGCCACCGGCCTGGAACTCGCCATGGTCGAGGAGATGGTCGCATCCCATTGGCGTCTGCGCCGCGCCTGGGCCATCGAAACCCGCCTCATCGACAAACAGACCGCCGCTCAACCCCCGGGAGGCGACCTCGACCGCATGGCCGACGCCTTCTCTGGTCTCGCCGATGGCCCCGCCCTCGCTCTCATCCACCGCTACGAAGCCCGCCTCCACCTCATGTACCAGCGCGCCCTCCACAACCTCCTCCTCCTCCGCATCGCCGCGGTACCAAACGAACCCAATCCCATTTCCGGACAGTTAGAACCATGAAACCAAGCTGCGGGGCCAAATCCCTAATCCGGCCACATCGGCCAAAACGCCACATCGGACCTGGTGAGGCGGCGCTTGCCGAACTTCTGCTAGACTGGATGAAGTTATGGCAATTCCGAACGTGAAGCGGTTCCGGCCTTTCTGCCCGACCTGCGACGACAATTTCACCCTGATGGCCGTCCTGCCGAGGGACGCGGATATCGATAAGTACCTGTCGGACGCGGTGGCGCGTCACGATCACAAGGCTTTCCAGGAAGGCAAGACACTGCACGTCAAGGTGCGCGTCGGCCAGCAGAAGCAGAAGAAGGCGAAGTAGTTACATCCGGCTCTGCAGACTGCGCAGGGCCCGCAATCCTTCTTGCGCGACCTGGGGATCGGTGTCTTTGCTCAGCCTCTGCAAGACGTCGAGGCTGGAGCTGTCTCCGCTCATGGCCAGCACGCGCGCGAGGCCGATTTTCTCGTCCCGCGTGCCGCTGCCAATGGGCGCGTAGAGCGCCTGGCGAATGGCAGGGTCGCGCGCCAGTTCGGTCAGAAACGGGAGGGCCACGCCGGTGTACGCCGCCGAATTCAAATTGTTGATGAGGTAGCGTAGCGGGCTGAATTCGCTCAACCCGGTTTTGCCGAGCATCACCTGGGCGAAGGCCAGCGAGAGCCGCGGCGAAGCCTTTTGTTCGTCTTTCCACGCCTGTTCGAGCATCGGCAGGTCGCCCGGTTTGCGCAAGCGGGCAAAGCCCTCGGCGGCGGCGGCGCGCAGGCGGTCGTCCTTATCGTGCAGGTATTGCGTGTAGAGTGCGCGGCTTTGCTCCACGGGCAGCATGGCGATGGCGGTGAGCGCCTCACGCTTGACCTTGGGGTCGCGGGCGCGGTTGAGCGCATCCACGAGGTCGGGCACGGCGGCCTTGTCGAGGAGCACGCCCACCGTCTGGATGGCCGCGATTTGCACCTTGGGATCGAGGTCGTGCAGCCGGAATGCCACGCGCGGCCCGGCCGATTCGTCGCGAATCTTCTGCAAGGCGACCAGCGATTCGTACATCAGGTCGGTGTCCTTGGAGTGGACGCCCTCCACCAACTGGTCGACGGCCGCCTTGCCGCGCAGAATCCCGACGGCGTGCGCCGCGTTGGCGCGCGATTCCAGGCTGGCGCCGCCGGTCACCAGTTGCGCCAGGGCGGAGATCACTTCCGGACGCACCTCGACGAAGGGATCGATCACCAGGTCGTTGGTGTCGGTGAACTTGCTGCGGATGCTGGTGGCCACGCGCCGCACGGTGCCGGCGACGCCGCCCTTCACGTAGCCGGGCGAATAAAAATTCACCAGCCCGTCGGTGGCCAGCATCTGGATTTCGGGATCGTTGTCCCGGGTCGCCTGGATCAGCGGGTCCAGGCTCCGCGCCGTGCCGATATCGATCAGTTCGCGGACGGCCTGGTTGCGCACATCGCTCGACGGGTTCTTGAGAAACTCCTGTAGCTTGGGAATGGATGCCGAGCCGGCCTTGGCTGCCTCGCGCACGTCTTTCGGCTTCGCCTCTTGCGCCGTGAGTGGGCGCAACGCGGCCAGCGCGAGCAATGCGATGGGGATAATACGCATATTTCTATGCTAGCGTGTTCCGGAGAGGGCGAACCGAAGACTTCACCGCAGAGACGCAGAGACGGGGAGAAAACCAAAAATAAAAATCAAAGCAGGGAGCGAGGAGGGGAAGCAGATATGGCTTCTTCTTCTTGCTTTTCTCAGCGTCTCCGCGCCTCCGCGGTGAGATTTTTCTAGCGCACGAATTCGACTTCCACGCGGCGATCGATGAGGCCGGCTTCGAAGCCCAGGTCGAGCAGTTTCTGCGCGGCCTTGGGCACCACTTCGCCGGCATCGAGGGTGTAGTGGTTGACGTACATCCCCACGAATTTCTCCGCCAGGCGCGGCTCCATATCGCGCGCGAACTGCATGGCATATTCCAGCGCTTCGTCGTGGTTGTCCAGGGCGTACTGAATGCTGTCGCGCATCAACCGGCAGCACTCGCTCTGCACGTCGGCATCGAGCGATCGCAGCAACACGTTGGCGCCCAGCGGCAGCGGCAGTTCGTAGGTGTTCTTGAACCATCGGCCCAGGTCTACGATGCGGTGGAAGCCCTCGCGGTCGAAGGTCAATTGCGCTTCGTGGATGATCAGGCCGGCATCGACGGAGTGCTCGCGCACCGCGTCGGTGATCTGGTCGAAGGGAGTCACCACGGGTTCGAAATCCGGCTGAAACAGTTTACAGGCCAGATAGGCGGTGGTGAGCAAGCCGGGAACGGCGATGCGTTTGCCTTTGATCTCTTCCGGCTCCATCGGCCTGGCCGCGATGATCATCGGACCATAGCCGTCGCCGATGCTGGAGCCGCTGGCCATCAGCACGTACTTATCCGCCACGTAGGGATACGCGTGATAAGAAATGGCGCTCAAATCGTACAGGCCTTCTCTGGCCTTGCGGTTTAACGTCTCGATATCTTCGAGCACGTGCCGGAACGAGACCCTGGCCGAACGAACTTTCTTGGTTGCAAGTCCGTAGAACATGAATGCGTCGTCGGAATCAGGGCTGTGAGCGCTGACAATCTCCCGGGATTCGACCGATGTCATAAGAAATGGGATGAGGCTTCACCCAGTTTACACTACTGCGAGTGATTGCCCATCACAGAACAGAGAAAAACCGTGTGACAAAACGAAAAGGGCGGTCATCCAACGGCGTGTGAACCCGGAAACTTCGTTGGCGATCATCCGAATTGCGCATCACGCGCCAGGCCCTGATTATGCCGTGGGCACTCTGGGATCCGATCACTCAAACTTTCCGTACTGCCTGCTCACTAGCCGAGGATGAGGCCGCCCCCATCTTCGTCCGGTTCTATCTGGCACCTCCTGCCAGCCCACGTGGGCCGGCCTTGAAACGCCGTCGGAATCAGTGAAACCGGCTTGATTCCAACTTCAGTTTGCGCCCGGTTGGTATTCTTGTCAAGAGATCTTCGAGTACCGAAGGCAAAGGAAATTCCCTTAGATCGGATGGAGTCGTGTTTCGGAACTTTTTTTCTAAAAAGCCGGCGGCGCTTACCGGCGCTCCGCCAGTGCGGCGGATGAAGACCTACTCGGCGCAAAGCGGGTACGTGTATCAGTACTACTACGAAGGTCATCGCCCGTTCCGCTCGGGCGGGGAAAGTGGCTCGGAGTTTGTGTTTACGATCTCGGCCGACCGTAAGAGCTGGAGCGAGGCTAGCGTGCACGTCAGCGACCAAGCCGTCGCGCATTGGGAACGGTCCCACGCTCGCGAGCTCTCGAACAACGAGCGCTATGCCATCGCCAAGATGGCGCTCTTCCAGGCCTTCGATGACCGCTCGAACCCCGGTCTCATGAAGGACGCCGTGCGCGTGCGTCCGGCCGATGTCGAAGCCATCGTCGAAACGCTCGACCTGTAGCAAGTTGCGGAAAAGGCCCGACGGGCCAGGCCTGTCCTACTCGCCTGTTCAACCCGCGCGATTGATGCCAGAATGAGTAGTTCGAATGAACCACCCGTGTCACCGCTGGACGCCGGCCCCTGATGCCGTCGATCCCCAACTCATTCCGCGCCATCGATTATCGACCGGCGCGCACATGCCCGCTATCGGGCTCGGCACGTTCGGCTCGGACCACGTCTCCGCCGCCGCCGTGGCCGACGCCGTTCGTGGAGCGGCCGCGGTCGGTTATCGCCACTTCGACTGCGCCTCGGTCTACGGCAACCAGGCGGAGATCGGCCGCGCGCTCCGCGACATCCGGGATGGCGGCGTCGACCGCGACGAGTTGTGGATCACTTCCAAGCTGTGGAACGACCGCCACGGCGAAGATGACGTGATCCCCGATTGCCGCCGCACCCTGGCCGATCTGCAACTCGACTACCTGGATCTCTTTCTGGTCCACTGGCCCTTTCCCAACCATCACCCGCCGGGCTGCGACGTGAGCGCGCGCAACCAGTCCGCGCGGCCTTACCTCCACCAGCGTTTTCTGAAAACCTGGCGCAAGATGGAACAACTGGTGGACCTGGGTCTCGCCCGCCACATCGGCACCTCCAACATGACCATTCCCAAGCTGGCGCCGCTGGTCGGCGACGCGCGCATCAGGCCGGCCGTGAACCAGATGGAACTGCATCCGCACTTCCAGCAGCCGGAGCTGTTCCGCTTCGTCGTGGAGCACGGAATCCAGCCGGTGGGTTATTGCCCCATCGGCTCACCCGGCCGCCCGGAACGCGACCGCACCCCGGAAGACACCGCGCCCGCCGAAGATCCGGTGATTGTGAGGATCGCCCGCCGCCTGGGCGTCGCTCCGGCCGTTGTCTGCATCCAGTGGGCTATCACGCGCGGCCAGATTCCGATTCCGTTTTCCACCCGGCGCGGCAACTACCTGGCCAACCTGCAAGGCGCCGCAGCGGCCGCGCTCACCGGCGATGACATGCGTGAAATCGCCGCCATCGACCGCCATTGCCGGCTCATCAAGGGCCAGGTCTTCTTGTGGAAGGACGGGCAGCGTTGGGAAGACCTGTGGGATCCCGAGGGCTTCATCACGCCTCCGTAACGAAAGGAATTTGAAAACCATGAACCAGTCCATGCGAGGGGCGTTTCTACCCGGCAACAGCACGGTGGAACTTCGCGAGGTAGCGGTTCCCACCCCCGGCCACGGCGAAGTGTTGCTGCGGATGAAAGCCTCGACGATTTGCGGTTCCGATATCCGCTGCATTTACCACGAGCACCTGGGCAAAGGGCCGGAAGGCTACCAGGGCGTGGTTGCCGGCCACGAACCCAGCGGGCAGATCGTGGCCGCGGGACCCGGATGCCGGCGCTTTCGCGAAGGCGACCGCGTGGTGGTTTATCACATCTCCGGCTGCGGGGTGTGCAACGATTGCCGCCGCGGCTACATGATTTCCTGCACCAGCGAGCGCTATCGCCGCGCTTACGGCTGGCAGCGCGATGGCGGAATGGCCGGCTACCTGCTGGCCGAAGAGAAGGACCTGGTGGCGCTTCCCGATGAGCTCACCTATGCCGATGGCGCGCAGGTGGCCTGCGGCTTCGGCACGGTCTACGAAGGCTTGCAGAAGATTGGCATCTCGGGAGATGACGCCGTGCTGATCACCGGCCTCGGACCGCTGGGTCTGGCCGCCGGCGCGCTCTGCCGCAAGATGGGAGCGGAAAAGATCATCGGCATCGACGTGGTTCCCGAACGGCTGGAACTGGCGCGGAAGCTCGGGCTGTGCGACCTGGTGCTGCCGTCGGGCGCGGACAACGCCGCCCAGGTTCGCGATCTTACCGGAGGCCGCGGTGTGGAGCGCGCCATCGATTGCTCCGCCAACGACGGCGCTCGCGCCGCCGCCATCCGCGCCACGCGCAAGTGGGGACGCATCGTTTTTCTGGGTGAAGGCGGCCGCGTGGAATTCAACCCTTCGCCCGACATCATCCACGATCAGAAAACCATCTTCGGCTCGTGGGTCACTTCCATCTGGCTGATGGAAGAACTAGTGGAGCGGCTGGTCCGCTGGAATCTGCATCCGGCGGATTTGATCACGCACCGTTTTGCGCTTGACCAGGCGGGGGAAGCATACCGGCTGATGAGTTCCGGCCGCTGCGGGAAAGTGGCCGTCTGCTTCGACGAAGAGCTGCCGGGGTGAGGGCGCGAAGCATTTGTCAACCGAAGAATATTAATGATTGGAAGTGCGGTGGGTACGGTCAGCCGTTGGCCAGCCGGGAGAAGACGGCATACTGGCCACCCAGCGGCAGCCTTCTCATGAGCCCTTCCCAGTGGCCGCAGGTTTTGTATAAGCGCTCGGGGAAATAGAGGAAATATTCCGTCTTGTGCGGCTGGAACCCGGCGCGCCGCATCAGGCTTCGGGTGGAACCTGCGGTGAGCAGGATGGCATCCGCATCCACCGGAGTGCGGCTCACGATGGCTCGAGTTACCGGATTCCACGGGTTGTGCTCGATGATGCAGAAGGTTCCGCCGGGACGCAGGACGCGCCGGACTTCCGTAGTGAGCCGTGCGCGAGCGGCGGGCGGAACGTGATGGTACACACAGACGGCCGTTACGAAGTCGAACCGCCCATCCTCATAGGGAATGCGCAGCGGATCCTGCTGTACTCGGGTCTCAAAGCCGCGAATCTCCGCCATCATTTGCGGAGAAGGATCGCATCCGCGGGCTTCGGAGAAAGATCCGCCAAGCAGGCCGAGGAGTTCGCCCTGGCCGCACCCGAAGTCGAGGTAAGTCATGCGCGAAGGGTCCATCTTGTGGTGGCGAAAGTGCGCGAGGATCAAATCGCGCTTTCTCACATGGAAGAACCGGGAGCCGGCAGATGAAAACCAGCCACGAATGGGATCCTTCAACAGGTGGTTGTACCTGCCGGCGAACTTGTCGAATTCGGGTGAGTTCATCGACGGGAGCCTTTCACGGCGCGGTCCTGCGAGGGATCGGTGCGCCGGCTGTGCACTCCCCGCTCGATCTGCGAGCATCCTCTCACGCCAGCTTCAACGCTTTCACCCGGTCCCGCAACTGCGCCGCCTTTTCGAACTCGAACTTTCGCGCCGCCTCCCGCATGCTCTCTTCCAGTTCGCCGATGAAGTGCGCCCGCTGCTCCGGCGTCAGACCTTCCACCTCCTCGTCGGTCTCGAGCGGCACCGTCACGTAGTCGCCTTCGGCCACGGCCACCAGGCTCATATCGATCGGCCTCACGATCGATTGGGGCACAATCCCGTTCCGCTCGTTGTATTCTACCTGCACCTGCCGCCGCCGCGAAGTCTCCTCCAGCGCCTTCCGCATGCTGTCCGTCATCACGTCGGCGTACAGAATGGCGTGCCCCTCCACGTGCCGCGCCGCCCGCCCCATGGTTTGGATCAGCGCGCCGGACGATCGCAGGAAGCCTTCCTTATCGGCGTCCAGGATCGCCACCAGCGACACCTCCGGCAAGTCCAGACCTTCGCGCAGCAGGTTGATCCCGATCAGCACATCGAACTCCCCGCGCCGCAAATCGCGCAGAATCCGGATTCGCTCCAGCGTGTCCACCTCCGAATGCAGATACCGGCAGCGCACTCCCACTTCGGAATAGTATTCCGCCAGGTCTTCCGCCATCCGCTTGGTCAGGGTGGTCACGAGCACGCGCTGGTTGGCTTCCACGCGCTTGCGGATCTGGCCCAGCAGGTCATCCACTTGCCCCTTCACCGGCCGGATCTCCACCGATGGGTCCACCAGTCCCGTGGGCCGGATGATCTGCTCCACCACCACTCCCGCCGATTTCGTCAGCTCGTACGGCCCCGGCGTCGCCGAAACGTACACCAACTGGTTCACACGATGCTCGAACTCTTCGAAGGTCAGCGGCCGGTTGTCCAAGGCGCTCGGCAGCCGGAATCCGTGCGCCACCAGCATCTCCTTCCGCGAGCGGTCGCCGTGATACATGCCGTGCAGTTGCGGGACGGTCTGGTGGCTCTCGTCGATGAAGATCAGCGAATCGTTCGGCAGGTAATCCAGCAGCGTCGGCGGCGCTTCTCCCGGCAGCCGCCCCGAGAAATGCCGCGAGTAGTTCTCGATCCCGTGGCAGTACCCGATCTCCTTCATCATCTCCAGGTCGAACATGGTGCGCTGGTGCAGCCGCTGCGCTTCAATCAGTTTCCCCTGCTTCTCCAGCTCCTTGTGCCACCACTCCAGCTCCGTGCGAATGCTCTCCATGGCGCCGAAGCGGGTTTCGTCGCTCATCACGTAGTGGGTCTTGGGATAGATCGGCAGCCGCTGATAGGTCTGCTTCACCTGGCCCAGCAGCGGATCGATCTGCGACAGGCTCTCCACTTCGTCGCCCCACAGCTCGATGCGGTACGCGTGGTCGTCGTAGGTGGGATAAAGCTCGATCACGTCTCCCCGCACGCGGAACGTCCCGCGGCGGAAATCCGTGTCGTTGCGGTCGTACAGAATGTCCACTAACTTCGATACGATCTGGTTGCGCGAAATCTTCTGCCCCTTCTCCAACATCAGCAACATCCCGTAGTAGGCTTCCGGCGATCCCAGGCCGTAAATGCAGCTTACGCTGGCCACAATCACGCAGTCGCGTCTCTCGAACAGCGATTTGGTCGCTGCCAGGCGCAGCTTATCCAGCTCATCGTTGACGGTGGCTTCTTTTTCGATGTAGACGTCGCTCGAAGGAATGTAGGCTTCCGGCTGGTAGTAATCGTAGTAGCTGACGAAATACTCCACCGCATTGTCCGGGAAGAAGCTTCTGAATTCGTGGTAAAGTTGGGCCGCCAGTGTCTTGTTGTGCGCGAGGATCAGCGCCGGCCTTCCCATCGCCTCGATCACCTTGGCCATGGTGAAAGTCTTTCCCGATCCGGTCACGCCCAGCAGCACCTGGTGCTGCTCGCCTTCCCGCACGCCGCGAATCAATTCGGCGATGGCGTTTTCCTGGTCGCCGCGCGGCCGGTAGTTGACCGCCAATCGAAAGCCCATGCTTCCAGATTGGCACAACTGCAAGGAGACAGAAGTCAGGAGTCAGAAGCCAGAAGCCTTCGCGAGATGCTGGCTCAACGCCCACGGCCACGCTATTCCGACTTCCTTAACTCCTGACTCCCGACTTCCAAATCCCGCAGGGATTGCAAGGGCGAAGCCCTTGCCACGACCGGCCTCCGGCCGGTCGAACACCGGCGGCAAGACCGCCGGCGCTACCAGTTGGTCTTAACGGAACTTGAAAATGTAGAAACTCCACTGCAAGGGCGAAGCCCTTGCCTACCCGCTCAGCCGGGCGTTCAGCCACGCGCGGGCAAACCGCAGCCGCCGGTCGACGGTGGCTTCCGACAAGTGCATCAGCTCGCTCAATTCGGCCACGGTGTACCCCATCAGATACCGCAGTTCCACCAGTCGCACCAGGTCCGGATCGCTCTTCGCCAGCAGCTCCAGCGCCGCTTCCAGGTCCAGAATCGCCGGCTCCGGCAGTTCCGTCCAGGCCAGGTGCGCCGTGAGCGGCACCTGCTCCCACTGGCCTTCGCGCTTGCCGGCCAGCCGCCGGCGCGCCTGCTCGATCATGATTCTCCGCATTTGCGTCGCCGCGAACGCGAAAAAATGGTGCCGGCTCTTCCAGTCCATGCGCTGCATTTGCCGCAGCCGCATGTAGGCTTCATTGACCAGGGCGGCCGGATTGATGCTGTGACGGTCTCGCGACGCCAGGCTGGATGCGATCGCCAGCAGGCGCTTGTAAACCGAATCCACCACCTGGTCGTAGGCGTGTTCGTCTCCCTCCCGCCATCGCCTCAGCAAGAGGGTCACTTCGGTGGTCTTGCCGGAGGAAGACATCCCAAGTCGATTCTGTCATAGGCTTGGATTTCCGCGCAAGAGAGCGGCTGCTATCCTGAAGAATAGTGGCTCTGAATCCGTCCTCGGTGTCCCGACTGTTGGTGCGCTCGACTAACTGGCTCGGCGACGCGGTTATGTCTCTGCCCGCCATCCGGGCCATCCACCAGGTTTTTCCCCACGCCCAGGTGGCGGTGGTCGCCCGCCCCTGGGTAGCCGATCTCTACGCTCGCGAATCTTCCATCGATCGCGTCATTCTCTACCCCGTGCAGAAGGGTCTCCGCGCCAAACGCGAGTTCGCCGCGCGCCTCCGGGAGGAGCGCTTCGACGCCGCCATCCTGCTGCAAAACGCCTTCGACGCCGCGCTGATCGCCTGGCTGGCCGGCATCCCCGAGCGCATCGGTTACAATCGTGATGCGCGCGGCCTGCTGCTCACGCGCGCCATTCCGGTTCCCGAACCCGGCGACATTCCCCGCCACGAGCGCTTCTATTACCTCGAACTCCTCCGCCGCGCCGCGCTGATCGAACGCTTCCCGCCCTCCGATGCCATCCTCCTCGAAGGCATCGACGCCGCCCGCCGCGGCGGCGCCGAACATCTCGCCGCGCTGGGAATTTCGACGCCGGCCATCGGCATCAGCCCCGGAGCGGCCTACGGCAACGCGAAACGCTGGCTCCCCGAGCGCTTCGCCGCGGTCGCCCGGTCATTCCCTGCGGCTTCCATCCTGCTCTTCGGATCCGCAGCCGAACGCGAGCTCTGCCAGTCCGTGGCGGCCCAGCTCCCTGATTCCCACAACTTCGCCGGCCGGACGACGCTCCGCGAATTCATCGATCTCGCCGCTGCCTGCCGCCTCTTCCTGACCAACGATTCGGGCGCCATGCACGTCTCCAGCGCGCTGGGCGTTCCCACCGTTGCCATATTCGGCGCCACCGATGACACCACCACCGGCCCCGCCGGCCCGCTCGCGCGCGTCGTCCGGGCGCATGCCGAGTGCAGTCCCTGCCTGCTCCGCGAGTGTCCCATCGACCACCGCTGCATGACGGCCGTTACCACGGAAATGGCCGTGGCCGCGGCGCTTCAACTTTGGGAGGAATCCGCCCCCGCGTGGACACACGAAACAAAATTCTGACGCCTGCCGCCGCGCTGGCGCTCTCCCCGGCCCGTCCGCTGGTGGTCGTCAAGGGCTACTTCGATCTCCTGCGCGCCGGGCACGCGCGGGAACTGGACGAAATCCGCCGCCGTACCAACGCGGCCACTTTGCTCGCCGCCGTCATGCCCCTCGACCATGGCCTGCTTCCGCTCGCCGGCCGCGCCGAATTGGTGGCGGCTTTACGCGTGGTAGACTACGTGTTACTCGGGGATTGCGAAGACTTGAATCGGCTTGTGTCCTCGCTGGGTCCCGCGGAAACCGTCAGCCTGGAAGACGCCGATATGCGCCGCGCCCGGCAGTTGATCGAGCATGTTCATCGTCGGCAAAACTGCTAGGCAAGGGCTTCGCCCTTGAAATCCCTGCGGGATTTGGAAGTCAGGAGTCGGAAGTCAGAAGTCAGAAGTGCGGCGAATGGGGTCTTCACATGTCAAGACCGAGGAATTGTTGAAGCAGTCTTGTTTAGGAATGGACGGCAAAGAATCCAGCCTCCACATCCTGGCCGTCCGGCTGGGCGCCATGGGAGACATCATCCACGCTTTGCCCGCGGTGACTGCGCTCAAGCTTGCTCACCCCGATCGCCATCTCACCTGGCTGGTCGAACCCCAATGGGCGCCGCTTCTCGATGACAATCCTTTCGTGGACCGCGTCCTCGATCTCCACCGCGAGTCTCTGGCCGGCCTGTTCAAGAGCTGGCGCGCTCTTTCTCGAATCCGCTGCGATTACGCCGTCGATTTTCAGGGCCTTCTCAAGTCCGCTCTGGCTGCCTCCGCCGCCCACCCCGGCCGCCTCTACGGCTTCGATCCCGCGCAAATCCGCGAACGCAGCGCGGCCATCTTCTACACCGACCGCATCTTCGCCCGCTGCGCTCACGTGGTGGACCGCAATCTCGAACTGGCTGCCGCACTTGCGGCGGGCACGGCCCAGCCGGCCGGTCCCGCTTCCTTTCCTCTCCCGCCCGGCACTCCCGAAGGCGATCTTCCCAGCGGCGATTTCGTGCTCGCTTCACCGCTCGCCGGCTGGGCGGCCAAGCAGTGGCCCCTCGATCATTACCGCGCCCTGGCTGCGCGCCTGCTTGCGGAATGCGGCATCCCGCTGGTTCTCAACGGTCCGCCCGGCGCTCCCTTCCACCACGTGGAGCCGGCCGTGGTGCACTGTTCCGGCCTCCCCGGCCTGATCTACGCCACGCGCCGCGCCGCCGCCGTGGTCGGCATCGATAGCGGCCCGCTGCATCTGGCTGCCGCCCTTTCCAAGCCCGGGGTTGCCATCTTCGGCCCCACCGACCCGGCCCGCAACGGCCCCTATGGCAACTCGCTCGAAGTCCTCCGCAGCCCGTCCGCCGGCACCACCTATAAGAGAGGCGCCGCCATCGACCCAAGCATGCAACGCATCTCGCCGGACCAGGTCTTCGAAATCCTCAATGCCACGTTGAGCAGATTCGCCGGCTTCGCCCGCCAATGATCCATTTCCCCAAACCTTACGCCGACGTCGTTGCGCGGCTGCGTGTGCCCAGCGGCTTCCTGATCGCCGCGGTCTTCGCCTGGTTCTCCCACCCCGACGCTCTCTCGCTGGCCATCGGCCTTCCCCTCTCTGTGCTTGGTCTCGCGCTGCGTGCCTGGGCCGCCGGTTCGCTGGCCAAGAATCAGCAACTCTCGACCGGCGGTCCGTACGCCTATACGAGGAATCCTCTTTATATCGGCACGCTGGTGGTGGCCGCCGGCCTGGCAACCGCCGCCCGCAGCCCCGGCCTGGCAGCGCTCTTCGCCGCCATCTTCGTACTCGTCTACCTTCCCGTCATCCAAAACGAACAGCAGCACCTGCGCAATCTTTTCGCCGACTACGCGGATTACGCCGCCCGGGTTCCCATCCTCTGGCCGCGCTTCACTGCGTTTCCCCAAAGAAAGCCGAGTCCTTTCCGCTGGTCCCTTTATCTAAGTAACCAGGAATATAATGCCGGGGCTGGATTCGCCGCCGGGGTGCTGTTTCTCTTTTGGAAATGGATGAAGTAGGGCCGGGACCGTTCGGAGGGGAACGGTCCCTTTCCGTTTTGCCGGGTCCGCAAAGCCCCGTCAACCGTGATGACATCTGATGCATGAATTGATGCTAGAAGCCGCCCGCATCGCCTATCTAGCCGGCCTCGGACGAGTGTGGCCGCTCGACGGCTCGATCTCGATCGTCGCCGGTGAAATCATGGCCCTCCTTCCGGACCCGCCGACGCCTCCCCGTGGTGCGCACACACTCGTCGAATCCCGGCAGGAACGACTGGTCCGATGGCGCTTCGATGTGATGATTGCCGCGACTGCCCTGGTGGCCGGCATGCCGCTGATTCACAACAACCCCGCCGACTTCGAATCCATCCGAAGCGCCATCGAACGCGCCCCCGGCCGTTTTCCCAAGCTCGGCCCGCTGCAGTCGATTCGCTGCGACTCCCTCGCGTAAGCCTCCGGGTGCGCGGCACAAGAATGGAGGCGGCCTGGCAGAACCCGTCGTTCGCCTTCATCTGTTACCGCGGGTGATATCGTAGTAATCAAGGGGGGACCTCACGGATGTCCTGCACCTCGCGTTTCACGCCACTTTGCGTTGCCGGTTGGATCCTCGCGGTTGCCGCCCAGGAAGCGCCCCCGCCGCAACTCACCGCCCGCGAGCTGTTCTATTCCGCCGCCTCCGAGCCCGCGCCCGCGCCCGCCGCCAAAGCGCCACTGAAGACCGCGGCCAAGGCTCCGCCGAAGAAGACCACCTCGGCGCCCGCCCGGATCGTCACCGGCGTTCAGCCGATGCCTCCCGTGACGACGCCGCCGCACATCGTGTTGGGGCGCCTGCCCCTGGACGGCTCCGTCATTCCGGCCGTTGCTACCGCGCCGTCCACTGCGCCCGCGCCCTCGACCGGCGCCGCTCTCGGTCTCAAGTACACCATCCTGAAGCGGTCGGGCAGCGACATGGTGGAAGTCCCGCCCGACACCGTCTTCCATGCCGGCGACCGCATCCAGTTCAGCGTCCAGACCAACGGTCCCGGCTACCTCTACATCGTCAGCCAGGGCTCCAGCGGAACCTGGAAGCCCATGTTCCCGTCCACCGAAATCGAGGATGGCAACAACCGCGTGGATGGCTGGCATACGTACACCATGCCGCCGAAATCCCGCATGGTCTTCGACGAGCAGACCGGCGTGGAAAAGATTTTCATCGTTTTTTCGCGCGAGCCCGAGACCGACCTTGAAAACATGATCTACTCCCTGCAAGGCAACCAGCCCCACCCGGCCGCCCAGCCGCAGGAGGCGCTCAAGCCCAAACAGATGGTTCAGATTGGGGGCCTCAACATCGATGACTCGACCGTGGGCCGCTTGCGCACCACCTACGCCCGCGACCTGATCATCGAACGCGTCGACGACAAGACTCCCGCCGACAAGAGCGACAAACAGGAAAACGCGGTTTATGTGGTCAACCCGAGCGGCAGTTCCGATTCGCGCGTGATAGCCGACCTCACACTGGTGCACCAATGATCCGGCGGGGCGCACAGGCCCTGCTGCCCGTGCTCGTACTATTCACGCCGGCATTACCCCAAACCCACACTATGGCGGAGGGCGCGCACCGCATCGAGCTGATGCTCGAACGCCTCGACGGCGCCACCTGGCGCAGCATCGACCCCGGACTGGTTCTCAACCGGGGCGATCGCGTGCGCTTCCGTTTCCGCACCAACTTCGACGGCTATCTCTACGTCATGAACCAAAGCACCTCCGGTAAGTACGAACAGCTTTTCCCGCGCGAGGAAACCGGCCAAGATAACCGCATCGTGGCCTCGACGGACTATTGCGTGCCGGCCACTTCCACCGTGTTCCGCGTCGCCGGGCCCGCCGGCCATGAAGTGGTCTATTGGCTGGTGACGCCGGCGCGCCTCACCGGTACTCCGCCCCACCTGGCCCCGCCGCCGCCGCGTATGCCGGCGCCCATCACGCTTATTCCGCGCTGCGACGATACCATTATGCGCGCCCGCGGAGACTGCATCGATACTTCCGCCGGCCCCAAACTCATTCCACGCGGCGCCGATCTTCCCCAGAACATTGCCGCCGCCGCCGGCGCCGGCAGCCGCGATCTGCTCTTCATGCGCCAGAAGGACACGGCCGTCATTTCTTCACCCGCGCCGCTCAACGGCCCGGTCCTCTATGAGTTTCACCTCGCCCACCGGTGATGTTATGTTGCCGACGCGCTATCTCCTGCCGGCCCTTGCCTCTCTCGCCCTGGCCTTGGCCCAGCCGCCGCAACAGCAGCGCGACCTCAAGCTCGAAAAAGTCGAAGATCCCACCTTGCCGGCCAAACTCTCCGGCCACAGCTACGCCGTGGTCGTGGGCATTTCCCAATACCCCAACCTGCCCGCTGACAAGCAGCTTCAGTTCGCAGAGCGCGACGCCCAGTCCATCTACACCATCCTCATCAGCCCCGAAGGCGGCAATTTCAAAGCGGAAAACGTCAAGCTTCTGACCGGCGCCCAGGCCACTCTCGCCGCCATGAAAAGCCGGATCGACACCTGGCTGCCTTCCGTCGCGCAGGACGACGACCGCGTCCTCATCTACTTCGCCGGCCACGGCTTCATGTATCGGGGCAAGGGCTATCTGGCGCCTTCCGATTTCAAGCTCGACCAGGCCGGCACCACCGGCTATCCCATGGATGAGCTGGGCGCCGTCATCGGCTCCAGGATTCACGCCAAATGGAAGATCCTGCTGACCGACGCCTGCCATAGCGGCGCCATCTCCCCCGAAGACACCCAAACTCTCAACCAGACGCTCTCGACCCTCAACGCGTCGCTCTTCTCCTTAACCGCCAGCCGCGACCGCGAACAATCCTTCGAAAGTCCCGACCTGCAGGGCGGCCACGGCGTCTTCACTTACTATGTCGTGAAGGGCCTGGAAGGCGAAGCCGATTATTCGCATGATGGCAAAGTTACCGCCGACGAACTGTCCGAGTATGTCCACACGCAAGTCCGCGATGCCACCAAGGGACAGCAGAACCCCACCTCCGACCGCGGCAGCTTCGACGCCAACATGTGGCTCTCCTTTGTGCCTTCCGCCGCCGCTCCGGCCACCCCGCCCGCGCCGCAGTTCGGCTCGCTGATCTTTACCGCCAATACCGATGGGGTCGAAGTCTTCGTCGATAACAAGTCCATCGGCGTAGTGCCCAAGGGCAAGCCCTTCGCGGTGCCCGGCCTGGCGCCCGGCCAGCACACCGTGAAAGGCGTGAAGATGGGTTACGAACCCGACGGCCCCCGCCAGGAGACGGTCTATCCCGGCACCGACTCCGCAGTCACCATCAAGATCCTGATCCCCCGCCACCGCGACAAAGCCGCTACCGATGCCCTCGATAAGGGTATCGAATATTACCAGAAAGGCGGCGCGGCGAATTACAAGAAGGCCGCCGAGCAGCTCGAGAAAGCCTTTCAGCTCGATCCTACTTACAGCCAGGCCGCTTATTACCTGGGCCTGACTTACAGCGCCCTGTTCGACGAAGATAAGGGCCAGCAGTATTACAAGAAGGCCATCGAAATCGACCCCGACTATCTCGAGGCCCACGCCAATTACGCCGGCATGCTGCTCGATATCGGCGACGTGGATGAAGCCATCCGCCAGGTCAACATCGTGCTGCAGCGCCAGCCCGATCATGGCGTGGCTCTCACCATGCTGGCCCAGGCTTACCGCCTCAAGGAGCTGTACCGGCAATCCATCGACGCCGCCCGCAAAGCCATCCGCCTCACGCCTAAAGATGCCGAGCCCCACCTCTGGCTCGGTGACAGCCTGCGCCTCACCGGCGAACTCGCCGACGCGCAGTCCGAATACCAGCAGTACCTCGCCCTGAGCAATTTCGACAGCCACCTGGCCGGGCAGTTGAATTACTATGTTTTGGGATCGCTCTTCGGTATGGGCAAGAAACACCACGCCGGCACGCGCGACATCTGGAAGGAACTGCGCAGCCTGGCCCTTTTCGGCCTTTGCGATTGTCAATACCTGCAGAAGCAGTACGACTTAGCCATCGGTTACTGCCAGAAATCTCTTACTTATAATTCCAAGGATCCATTCGCCCACTACGCCCTGGGTCTTTCCTTCATGCACAAAGCCGTCGACACCGGCAACATCGCGGACCTCGGCCCGGCGCTTGTGCACTTTCAAGAAGTCCTGGCCATCAATCCCGACATGGACGAAGCCAAGCTGGCCCAACAGAACATTCTTACGATTCAGAATGCCTTGCAGCGGCATTAGGAGTGGCCATGCGAGCCGGAAGTCAGGAGCCAGGAATCAGGAATTCACAGCAGAGACGCGGAGGCGCGGAGAAAAGACACCTGTGGCGTGAGATCGGGATGGGAAGATGGCGTTGCGGCGGCCGGGGCTCTCGGACTTATCGCCGGGCGTGTCTCCGGATTCTCTCGGACCCTATTACGGGGCGGCCGCCAGTGATTTGAACCGCATCTTCAGGGTTGACGACGCTGGATGGCGCCGGGCTCCCCAATTCAATGCTTGATTCTCTGAAACTTTACTCCGATCGAGGCAATTAAGCCGGACGTTTCTGGGTTGTGAAACCGGCGGCAAGACCGCCGGCGCTACCGTTTCCTGCCCACAGCCTACCCCAGCCGTTGCTTCACCGCCGCCGCTGCTTCGCCTACAGCCACGTCCACCGCCTGCCGCGCCTTACGCTCCACCAGCTCCACCATTCCGCCGGCGAGTTTCTTGCCCACCACGATGCGCCACGGCACGCCGATCAGGTCGGCGTCTTTGAACTTCACGCCCGGCCGCTCGTCGCGGTCGTCCAGCAGCGCATCGATTCCCAGCGCCAAGCACCGCTCGTAGATCCCCTGCGCCGCCTCGGCTTGCGCCGCATCAGAGTTGTTGGCCGGAGTGATCACCACCTGGAACGGCGCGATGGCCGCCGGGAGAATCATGCCGTCCTTATCGTGGAACAGCTCGATGGCCGCGCACAAAATGCGCTCGATGCCGATGCCGTACGAGCCCATGATGGGCGTCACTTCCTTGCCGTCGGCGTTGAGCACCCGCAGGCCCATGGAGTCCGAATACTTGTATCCCAGTTTGAAGATGTGCCCGACCTCCACCGTCTTGCGGACGTCGAGCGTGCCGCCGCACTTGCCGCACACGTCGCCGGCGGCCACCTGCCGCAGATCGTGGAATTCCGCGCGAAAGTCTTCGCCCGGCGTCACGTGGCGCAAGTGGTAGTCGTCCTTATTGGCGCCCGCGATCATGTTGCGCCGCCCTTCCAGCGCCCGGTCCGCCAGGATCGGCATGTTCTTCACGCCCACCGGTCCCAGCGAACCGGCCGCCGCGCCGAACCATTCCTGGATTTCGTCGGCTTGCGCCGGGCGGAATTCCGGATCGTTGGCGATCATTCCGAATTTCGCCTCGCTCAGTTGATGATCGCCGCGCAGCAGCACCAGCACCGGCTTGCCGTCCGCCACCAGGACCAGGCTTTTCATCTGCGACGTTTCGGGCAGCCCGGTGAATTCCGCGACTTCGGCGATGGTTTTGTGCCCCGGCGTGTGGAATTCCTCGGGAGCGCGGTCGCCTTGGGGGTCGGCGAGCGCCGGCGGCTGAGGCGCCGCCGCGGCCTTCTCCAGGTTGGCTGCATACCCGCAACCCGCGCACACCGCCACGAGATCTTCGCCCGCCTCCGACGCCACCATGAACTCGTGAGACTGGCTGCCGCCCATGGCGCCCGAGTGCGCCTCCACCACCATGTACTCGAGGCCGCACCGCTGGAAGATCCGGCAGTAGGCCTGGTAGTGCTTTTCGTACGCCGCGTCCAGCCCGGCCGCGTCCATGTCGAAGGTGTACGAGTCCTTCATGATGAACTGCCGGACGCGCAGCAGGCCCGATTTGGGCCGCGGCTCGTCGCGGAACTTGGTCTGGATCTGGTACCAGATCTGCGGCAACTGCTTGTAGCTGCGCAGTTCACCGCGCGCGATGGTGGTCATGACCTCTTCGTGGGTCATGCCCAGGCACAGGTCGCGCCCGAAGCGGTCTTTCAGCTTGAACAGGTTGTCGCCCATGACGTCCCAGCGGCCGGACTCCTGCCAGACCTCCGCCGGGTTCAGCGCCGGCAGCAGCATCTCCTGCGCGCCGATGGCGTCCATCTCCTGGCGCACAATCTGCGTGATTTTCAGCAGCGAGCGCTGCGCCAGAAACAGGTAGCTGTAAATTCCCGCGGAAAGCTGGCGGATGTACCCGGCGCGGAGCAGCAACTGGTGGCTGGCAACCTCGGCTTCGGCTGGGTTCTCGCGCAACGTCGGAATGAAGAGCTTGCTCCAGATCATATGGGGTGTGAAGGAAACCCCAATTCTAGCATGCTAAAATCGAGCTTCTCCTCCTCTTATGAAGATTGCGATCGCCGCGGATCACGCCGGATTTGCCCTCAAGGAGAAACTGCGGCAGCGCCTCGCCGGAGAAGGCCACGAGGTCATCGATTTCGGCACCAGTTCCACCGAGTCCTGCGATTACCCCGATTTCGCCCAGCCGGTGGGCCGCGAAGTGGCCGGTGGGCGCTCCGACCGCGGCATCCTGGTTTGTTCCACTGGCATCGGCATGGCCATGGCCGCCAACAAGATCTACGGGGTCCGCGCGGCTCCCGCGCAGAGCGATGACGAAGTACGCTTCACCCGCGAACACAACGACGCCAACGTCCTGACCCTTGGCGCCAAGTATCTCGAAGAAGCCCGCGCCATGGAATTGATCGAACTCTTTTTGCATACGGATTTCGCCGGCGGCCGCCACGCCCGCCGCGTCGCCAAGATCTCACAACTGGAACACGGCGCCGGACCGCGTCCGTAAGGAAGCGGCCGCCGGTGGAGGAACCGAGCCCATGACACCGATTGAACGTCCCCTTTCCGAAGTGGATCCCGAAGTTTTCGACGCGATCCAGCACGAGGTGGAGCGCCAGCACTCGCAGCTCGAATTGATCGCCAGCGAGAACTTCACTTCGGAAGCGGTGATGCAGGCCACCGCCAGCGTCTTCACCAATAAGTACGCGGAGGGCTATCCCGGCAAGCGCTACTACGGCGGCTGCGAGTTCACCGATGTCGTCGAGAACCTGGCCCGCGAACGCGCCAGGAAACTCTTTCATGCCGAGTACGCCAACGTGCAGCCGCACTCCGGTTCGCAGGCCAACCAGGCCGCCTACGGCGCGGTGCTCTCGCCGGGCGACACGGTGATGGGCCTCAACCTGGCGCACGGCGGCCATCTCACGCACGGCCACCCGCTCAATTTCTCAGGCAAGACCTACAAGATTGTTCCCTACGGCGTGCGCCAGGAAGACGAGCGCATCGATTACGACGCGCTCCAGGCGCTCGCCGAAGAGCACCGGCCCAAGATGATCATCGCCGGCGCCAGCGCGTACCCCCGCATTCTGGATTTCGCGCGCTTCCGCCAGATCGCCGATGCGGTGGGCGCGCTCTTGCTGGTGGACATGGCGCACATCGCCGGCCTGGTGGCCGCGGGCGTGCATCCCAACCCCTGCGATTACGCCGATATCGTCACCTCCACCACGCACAAGACGCTGCGCGGCCCGCGCGCCGGCCTGATTCTGGCCAAGGAAAAGTTTGGCGCGGCCATCGACAGGACGGTCTTCCCCGGCACCCAGGGCGGCCCACTGGTGCACGTGATGGCCGCCAAGGCGGTCTGCCTCCTGGAAGCCATGCAGCCCGAGTTCATCACCTACCAGAAGCAGGTTGTAGCGAATGCCCGCGCGCTGGCCGCCACGCTGGTGGCCGAAGGCTTCCGCATGGTTTCCGGCGGCACCGACACCCACCTCATGCTGCTGGACGTCTTCTCCAAGGGGCTGCGCGGCAAGGAAGCCGAAAAGGCGCTCGACGCAGCCCGGATCACCGTCAACAAGAACGCCATTCCCTTCGATACCAATCCTCCGATGAACCCCAGCGGCATACGCCTGGGCTCGCCCGCCGTCACCACGCGTGGCTTCGCGGAGGCCGAAATGCGCGAAACCGGCCAGCTCATCGCCGAAGTGCTGAACCACATTTCCGACGCCGACGCCATCGCCGATGTGCGGGCCAAGGTCGGCGCGCTCACTGCCCGCTTCCCGCTGTACCGTTGGAAGCTCGACCCCGTCCGGGCGTAGAATGACGCCGCTCCACATCGTCATTGACGCCCGGCGCCTCCAGGATTTCGGCATTGGCACTTATATCCGCAGCCTGGTCCGTGCGCTCGGCGCCATCGACACGGCCAACCGCTATACCCTGGTGAGCGCTCCGGGCGACGAGCGTTGGCTCTCCGATCTGCCGCAGAATTTTCGCACCGCGATCTACTGCCGCAGCGATCTATCCCGGCTCGATCACGTCCTGTTCCCCTGGTACCTTCGCAGCCTCGCTCCCGATCTGGTGCACATCCCGCTCAACCACGTCCCCCTGCTGATGATCCGACCCTACGTGGTCACGGTGCACGATCTGGCCAACCTCTTCTTCGACCCGGATCACTCCAAGCTGCGGATTCAGTTGCGGCGTTTCCGGCTGCGCCGCGGGCTCGCACGCGCCAACCGCGTGATAGCGGTCTCCGACGCAACCCGCCGCGACGTGGAGAATACCATGGGCGTGGCGGCCCAGCGCATCCGCCGCGTTTATAACGCGCCTGATCCCGGCTTCCTCGAATGCGGCGGCGCCGAGGCGGAAGAAAAGCGCCGCCTCATTATGGAGCGCTACCAGATCCAATATCCCTTCCTGCTCTACGCCGGCAACATTCGCCGCCACAAGAACATTCCCCGCCTGGTGGAAGCTTTCGCCGTGGTGCGAGCGGAGCTGGCCTCGCACCCGGTGTACCGCGACCTCCACCTCATCATCATCGGCGACACTCTTTCCCACCACCCCGCGGTGCGCCAGACGGTCATCCGCACCCACGGCGAGCAGATGGTGCGCTTCCTGGGCTTCGTGCCTTTCGAGACGCTGCGTTGCTTCTACCAGTCCGCCGCGGCATTCGTGTTCCCCTCGCGCTATGAAGGGTTCGGATTGCCGCCGCTGGAAGCCATGGCCTGCGGCGCGCCGGTGGTCACTTCGAATGCCAGTTCGCTGCCGGAAGTCGTGGGCGACGCCGCCATCCTGGTGAATCCCGAGAACGTTTTCGATATCGCCCACGGCATCAAAGACGCGCTGGTCGACACGGCCTTGCGCGCCGAGCTGATCCGCCGCGGCCGCGAGCAGGCATCCCGATATAGCTGGGCCCGCACCGCCAAACAAGTTCTCGAAATCTACCAGGAGGCCGCCGCTCAGGGAGATTAGACGTGGAGTACAATCAAGTTGCTCCATCCCGCCGGCCGCCGCGAATCCGGGAACTCCATGTCTAGATTGGTGTCGCAGCTCCGTCGCTGGCTCATCGGTATCCTGGTGGCATCGTCTCTGTTCGTCGTCTGGAGCACGTGGCTCGCTCTGTCGGTAAGTTCTCGCGAAGACCAGATCGAAGTCAACATCGGGCTGCTGCGCGGCTTGAGTTCCATCGGAACTTTGTTACGTGAAGCGGACCGTTATCCCGCTACCCCGGACCAGTGGACCGCGCTCCAGGCCAGCTATCGCAAAACCGCTGGCGCGATGGCCAAGGACAACGACACTTACCGCGCCATCCAGGCCTTCCTTCCCGCGGTGGATGGCGCCGTCGCGCGTGTGGCCGCGCTCCCGCCGCCGAATGCCGCCGATCCGCAGCAGGCGCTGCTGGTTCACGGCCAACTGGCGGAAGCCCAGGCATCGCTCGAGAAGGCGGTCGACGTGGTGCGCGCCCGCCAGGCCATGCTCTCCTCGGCCCTGGCGTTGGAGTGGCGCCAGATGGTTTGGCTGGTGCTGACTTCCTGCATGATCGCAGCCGTGCTGGCGATTCTCTGGTGGCGCTATCAGCAGGTGGTGGTCTTCCGCATGCGCGTGCAGGAGGAACTGGAGAAGAGCGAGGAACAGTTTCGCGCGCTCTTTGAAGATGCGCCGGTGGCCTATCATGAGCTGGATACCGAAGGCATCGTGCGGCGGGTCAATCGCGCCGAGTGCCAGATGCTGGGCTACGAGCGGGCCGAGATGTTGGGCAAGCCGGCCTGGTCGTTCGCGGCGCCCGCATCGCAGGCGGAAAGCCAAAGGGCCACCCGCGAGAAGTTGAACGGCGAACGGCCGCTGGCGCCCTTCGAGCGCGAGTTTGCCCGGCGCGATGGCGCCGTGCTGCTGCTGCAGGTGCACGAACGCATCATTCGCGACCACGCCGGCAACCTCAGCGGCATCCGCACCGCGATGCTCGATATCACCAAGCGCAAGAAAGCGGAAAAAGACCTGCGTGAATCCGCTTCGCTGCTCGAAGCCACGCTGGAAGCCACCGCCGACGGCATCCTCGTGGTCGACCTGCATGGGAGAATCATCAGCCGCAACCAACGCTTCCTGGACCTGTGGCGGATTCCGCCGGCCATGGCCGTGGTCCGCGAGGACTCCACCTTGCTGGCCTTTGTGGAAAGCCAGTTGACGGACCCCGCGCACTTCCGGCGGGCCGTCGCCGAAACCTATGCGAACCCGGCCAAAGAGACCCTGGATTTCCTCGAATTCAGCGATGGCCGCATCTTCGAACGCAGCTCCAGACCTCAAAAAGTGGGCGACGAGATTGCTGGCCGGGTATGGACCTTCCGCGACCTTACCGAATATCGTCGCGCCTTGCAGGACCTGCGGGCCTCCGAAGAACGCTGGCAGTTGGCCCTGCAAGGCAACAACGACGGCCTGTGGGATTGGAACGCGCGCACCAATGAGGTCTTCCTTTCGGCCCGCTGGAAACAGATCCTCGGCTATCAGGAACACGAACTGCCCAGCAGCACCCAGGAATGGGACAGCCGCGTTCATCCCGATGACTTTCCCCGCGTGCAGCGCCAGTTGCAGGACTACCTGGACCGCAAGACCCGGTTCTACACCAGCGAATATCGCATTCGCGCCCGGGACGGCAGCTATAAATGGGTGCTGGCGCGCGGCCAGGCGCTGTGGGACGAAGACGGACACCCGCTGCGCATGGTGGGCTGCCATTCCGACATCACCGAGCGGAAGTTGGCGGAAGAGGCTTTGCGGCGCGCCCGGGACGAGGCCGAGGCGGGCAACCGCGCCAAGAGCGAATTCCTGGCCAACATGAGCCACGAGCTCCGCACCCCCATGGCTGGCGTGCTGGGGATGATCGATCTGGTGCTCGCGACCGAGATCACTCCGCAACAGAAAGAGTATCTGGAGACCGCGAGGGACTCGGCCGATTCGCTGCTCGTGCTGCTCAATGAGATTCTCGACCTTTCCAAGATCGAAGCCAAGCGCCTCGAACTGGCTCCCGTGGCATTCTCCATCCGCGAGTCGGTCGAGAGCGCCGTGCGATTGTTCGCCGTGCGGGCGCAGGAAAAGGGCCTCGCGCTCAGCAGCACGGTGGCGGAAGACACACCGGATATGCTGGTTGGCGACCCTTTGCGCATCCGGCAGATCCTGCTGAACCTGGTGGGGAATGCCATCAAGTTCACCGATGCCGGCAGCGTGGCCGTGCGCCTGATGGTGCAATCGCGGACCGGTTCCACCATCCTTCTGCGGGTCGAAGTTACCGACACCGGCATCGGCATTCCCGCCGAAAAGCACCAGTTGGTCTTTGACCGGTTTCGCCAGGCCGATGGTTCCATGTCCCGGCGCCACATGGGAAGCGGCCTGGGACTCACCATTTCCGCGCACCTGGTGGGTCTCATGGGCGGCGGCATCGGCCTGCGCAGCGACGAGGGCCAAGGGAGCACCTTTTTCTTTACCGTGCCGCTGGAACTCGCCAACGCCGACGCGGCCGGCCACTATTCCGGGAGCGAACCGTGCGCCAACCAGCCGCCGGCGGCAGCCCAGGGGCTCCGCATCCTGCTCGCCGAAGACAATGCCGTGAACCAGAAGCTGGCCGCATTGTTATTGAAACGCGAAGGGCACGACGTGACCGTGGTGGGGGATGGGAATGCGGCCGTTCGGGCCGTCGCCCAGGATTCCTTCGATGTGGTGTTGATGGACCTGCAAATGCCGGAGATGGACGGGTTCGAAGCGACCGCCGCCATCCGCGCGGCCGAACGCGGTACCGGCCGGCATCTGTGGATCGTGGCTTTGACGGCCCACGCCATGAAGGACGACCGCGGCAAGTGCCTGGAGGCTGGAATGGACGACTACCTGACCAAGCCCATCGACCCGGCCCGCCTGCGAAACGCGCTGGTGGGACTGGCGCAGGACCCTTCGTAATCGCCGGCACCTCGAGGGTGGGACAGGCGATCGGGTTTTGTCGCCTGTCAAGCGCCCGTGCTTCAGCGAGGCATGACAGGCCACCAAAGGCGATGGCCTGTCCCACTGAACTGACCAGTAATTGAGGCTAAAGTAGATGGAGCGGATGCTTGCAGAAACGAGGGGCCTTTTGCGTTTTTTGATCGCGACGACGATTCTTCTGGGTTGCTGTGCGGCGGGTCTGCGTGCCCAGGGTAACTACGAAGTTCAAGTCTATGGATACGACCTGGTGAAGCCCGGCGCCACCATGGTGGAGTTGCACAGCAACTTCACCGTCAGCGGCACCAAGGCAGTGGTGGATGGCGTACTCCCCACCAATCACGCCCTGCATGAAACCGTGGAGATCACGCACGGTTTCAACGACTGGTTCGAGACCGGCCTCTATATCTTCAACAGCCTGCAAGCCGACGGCAGTTGGATCTACGTAGGCTCGCACATCCGGCCGCGGTTCGCCGCTCCGGAGAGCTGGAACTGGCCGGTGGGCGTCAGCATCTCCAACGAAATCGGTTACCAGCGGCCGAACATTTCGCAGGATACCTGGACGTGGGAAATCCGGCCGATCGTCGATAAGAAACTCGAAAAGTGGTATCTGGCATTCAATCCAGCCATCGACAAATCGTTCCACGGCCCTGAGGCGCACCGCGGCTACGAGTTCTCGCCCAACTTCAAATTCAGCTACGACGTCACCAAGAAGGTTGCGATGGGAGTGGAATACTACGGCGCCTACGGTCCCATCGCCGGCTTCGACCCGCTGCGCGACCAGGAGCAGCAGATCGTGCCGGCGGTGGACATCGATTTCGGCGAAAGATGGGAATTCAATTTCGGTGTCGGCGTGGGCGTGACTGCGGGGACGGATCACCTGTTGGTGAAAGCCATCCTGGGATATAGGTTCGAGAGCAAGAAGAAGTAGGAAAATGCTATTCACCGCAGAGACGCCGAGACGCAGAGAAAAAAGGAGCAAAGGCAAGACCTGGCGGATTTCCAAGACAGGGCCGTAACACGAAGTAGATCGCGGTCTTCCAGCGCAGACGCGTCTCCTCGCTGACGTCCCGCGCTTGCCCGAACTTTCGGCCAGAGCGGTGTTGATGCATACTGGAATCTGAGGCGAGACACCGATGAAGCGAACAATCCAAGTGCGCATTACCAAAGGCGAGCGCCAGTTTGTGGCTGAGTGCCTCGATCTTCCTGTGGTCACTCAGGCTGCCACGCTTGATGAACTGGCTTTCAATATCCGCGAGGCCATCGGCCTGCACCTAGAGGGCGAAGACCTTTCCGAACTCGGTTTCTCCAGCGACCCGACGATCCTCGCGACCATGGAACTTGACGCAGTAGCGTGATGCCAAAACTGCGAGTCCTTTCCGGGCGTGATGTTCTGAAGATCCTGGGCGAATTTGGCTTCCAGGATTTCGCACAGCGAGGGAGTCACATCAAGCTGCGCCGCATTCCGCCGGTTGGCCGGGCCCAGACACTAACGGTTCCCAACCACAAAGAAATTGATCGGGGCACGCTGCATGCCATCTACCGGCAGGCATCCCGGTTCATCCCGGAGTCCAAACTTCGCAACCAGTTCTTCACGGATTGAGCGAGTCCCCGAAAACGGGACACGGCAGTCCCTTAACCCTGCGTGCGCGTTCCAGCCCGCCGCGTCGCATGCCGGCGAGTAGCCCCTGGCGTGCGATTTGCGGTTTAGAATCTATGTTAGTTTAGGGGTTCATGCGCTTGCGCGCCGCCACCCAGGCGGGGAAGACTTCGGGGTTCTCCAGCCAGACCAGCATCCATTGCACCATCTCTTCCTTCTGCGTTTTTCTCTCGGTTGGGGTGCGCGGGCTGCGGGTCAAAAAGCGGGCGCGGTCCTTGGCGGCGATCACCTGGCGGCGGGCGTAACGGGCGCGCGCCCGGTCTTGGGCGGCAACGGCTTGGGTGTAGACGGCCAGCATCTCGCCGAGCGATTGCTCCAGTTCCTCGAAGGTGTGCTGGCGGATGCCGGCATAGGGCTGCTCGAAGGGCAGGGCAGTCGAGCGCAGCAGGTCGCGCAGGTAAGACTCCGAGACCGGCGCGAGGTGCGCCAGCAGGTGGCTCCAAACGGCCGCGGTGATGGCGGGTGGCTGGTGCTCGGCGAGGTAGTCGCGCAAGCGCCGCTTAACGGATTTTGTGGTTGTGGAGGCCACTGCGGTAGCGCTCAACCGCGGCATCGTGGGCCGCGACATTGGTGGAAAATTCGTGGCCGCCGGAGTTGTCGGGCCGCAGCACGAAGTAGATCGCGTCGGTCGCGGCCGGATTCAACACGGCGTCGATAGAGGCCTTGCCGGGATTGGCGATGGGACCGGGCGGCAGGCCGGGATGGCTGTAGGTGTTATACGGGTGGTTGCGATCGAGGTCCGAGCGGTAGATGGCGCCGCGGTAGCGGCCAATCAGGAGCGCGGCGTAGATTGTGGAGGGATCGCAATCCAGCTTCATGCCGATGCGCAGGCGGTTCTCGAAGACGGCGGCGATGCGCGGGCGCTCCTCGGCCAGCTTGCCTTCCTTTTCGACCAGCGAGGCCAGGGTGACCACTTCATGCACGGGCCGGGTGGTGTGGATGCCGTGCCAGGCGTCGCGGAACTTGCCGGTCATGATGCGGCAGAGCTTGTCGGAGGTGGTGTGGCGGCTGAGGCGGTAGGTGTCGGGGAAGAGATAACCTTCGAGCGTGGGGGCCAGGGGATCCAGATCGCGAATCAGGGCGGGGTCGGAGGCGGCCGTCAGGAAATCGGCGGTTTTGAAGAGGCCGAGTTGTTCGGCGGCGGCGCCGATATCGAACATGTTCTTACCTTCGGGCACCACCAGCTCTAAATAAAAGATGTCGCCGCGCGCGATGCGGCGAAACACGTCCATGGCGGAGGCGGGGTGGTCGAAGCGGTACTCGCCGGCCTGCAAGACATGGCCGGGGGTAAACAGACGGGCGAGCAGAAAGTCCCAGCGGCTGCGAATGACGCCGGCTTTGGCAAGAGCATCGGCCATGGCGCTGGTGGATGTGCCGTGGGGAAGGTCGACGAACGTCTCACCGGTTGAACCCTGGTAAGGACGATACAGGCGGTAGGCCAAACCGGTGAACAGCGCGGTGAACAGCAGGACTCGGCCGAGAGAGCGGAAGAGCCTCACCGGGCGGCCTCGAAGGCCGCGGCATCCAGGTAGCTTTGCAGCAGGATGACGGCGGAGAGGCGGTCGACGGCGGCGGCGCGTTTTTCGATGCTGATGCCGCTCGAGCGGAGCACGCGGCCGGCCTCGACGCTGGTGAGGCGCTCATCCCAAAGCTTGACCGGGAGACCGGTATATTTTTCGATGGCGTCGGCAAATTCGCGCACCCAGCCGGACTGGCGGCCTTCCGTGCCGCGCATGCCGATGGGGTTGCCGAGCAGAACCAGGCCGACCTCGCGTTCGCGGATGAGCTGCTGGAGTAAGGCCAGGTCGGCGCGCTTGGTGGTGCGCACCAGGTTGGGCAGACCCTGGGCGGTGATGCCCAGCGGATCGCTGATGGCCAGACCGATGCGTCGCTTACCGAGGTCCAGTGCGAGGATGCGGGAAGGCGCGGGAGTCAAATCAATTTCATTATAGACGCGGCCATGCTACATTCGAGGCAAGGGTGTTACAGCCGCCGTGGCGACCATTACCAAGTCTGCCAGCAGCATCCGGGCCGTCGAAGACGCGCGCCAGTTCGCCATGCCGATTGTGGCGCTGGGGACGATCATCGCGATCCTGTATTTTGGGCGTCTTTTCTTCATTACCGCGATGACGGCGGTGACCATTGCATTCATTCTCGAACCGCTGGTTACGCTGTTGATGCGGCTGCGGCTGCCGCGCAGCGTGGCCAGCTTCGTGGTTTGTTGCTTCGCGCTGGCGTGCCTGTATGTGATCGGTTTGGGGGCTTACTCGCAACTTACCGGGCTTTATACCGAGCTACCCGTCTATGGGCAGCGGATCGGCGACATTATAGACGGGGCGCGCGAAAAGATTCAGGGCGTGGAAAAGCAGACTTACCAGATTTTTCTTCCCGCCAGGCAGCGGCAGCAACTGGAAGAAGAAGAACAGCGCGCGCAAAAGGCGGCCGAAAAGAAGAAGGGCAGCAAGAAAGGCGACACAACACCCCCGCCCGCGCCGGCCGCCCCGCCGGTCGATAGCGTTTCGGCCATCGGCGGCTACGTCTACGCGCACTTGAACTCGTTCTACCAGATCCTGCTGATGGTCTCGTTCATTCCATTCCTGGTCTATTTCATGTTGAGCTGGCGCGACCACATCAACCGGGCATTCCTGCAGCTCTTTCAGGGAGAAGCCCGGCTGGTGGCGGCGCGGAGCCTGCAGGGAATCGCCGAGATGGTGCGGGCCTTTGTGGTTGGCAACTTTCTGTTGGGGCTGTTGCTGGCGTTTCTCAGCTCGTTGATGTTCTGGATGATGCACCTGCCGTATCCTTTGTTAATCGGGCCGCTGAGCGGCATATTGAGCCTGGTGCCCTATGTGGGGCTGCCGCTGGCCATGGTGCCGCCGTTGTTTTCGGCGCTGGGGATCAACACGGTGCCGGTGTACATCCTGGTGGTGGTGTCGGTGGCGCTGCTGCACCTGCTGGCGCTGAACCTGCTGTATCCCAAAATTGTGGGCTCGCGGGTGCACCTGAACCCGCTGGTGGTGACGTTCTCGCTGATGCTGTGGGGCTTCCTGTGGGACGCGCCGGGGCTGCTGCTGGCGATTCCGCTGACGGCCGGGCTGAAGGCGGTCTGCGACAACGTGAAGGGGCTCCGGCCCATCGGCAAGTTTCTGGGCGACTGACGCGCGGCGCGCCACCTGTTAGACTCAGGCTCAGCGCAATGGCGGCAATTCCGGAATCGGCCAGATCGTTCATGTCGGGGCTCGTAGCGCGGGCCCGCAAGCTGAAAAAGACCATCGTGTTCCCGGAGGGAAGCGATGCGCGCGTGCTCCAGGCGGCGGCGCGGCTGGTGGGGGAAGAGGCGGCCAAACCGGTGCTGATCGGGCCACGGCCGGCGAACGCGCCGGAAGGCGTGACGTTTGTGGACCCGGCGCGCTCGCCGCTGGTGGAGAAGTATGCGGCGCTCTACTATGAGCGGCGCCGCGCCAAGGGCATCACGCAAATCGAAGCCGGCGAGATGGCGCGCAAGCCGCTCTACTTCGCATCCCTGATGGTGGGGGCGGGCGACGCCGACGGCAGCGTGGGCGGCGCGGTGAACAGCACGGCGGAAACGGTGCGCGCGGCGCTGCACGCGGTGGGCCCGGACCCGCGCGCGCGGCTGGTATCGAGCGTCTTCATCATGGCGCTGCCGGATCGCTCGCAGGGGCACCGGGGATTGATGGCCTTTGCGGATTGCGCGGTGGTGATCGACCCGACCTCCACGCAACTGGCGGATATCGCCATCGCCACGGCGGAGAGCACCCGCGCGCTGCTCGATACCGAGCCGGTGGTGGCGCTGCTCAGCTTTTCGACCAAGGGAAGCGGCAGGCACGCGGAAGTCGACAAGGTGGTGGAGGCGCTGCGGATTGTGCGGGCGCGCGCGCCCGAGCTGAACGTGGACGGGGAACTGCAGGCCGACGCGGCGGTCTCCGAGGTGGTCGGACGGTCGAAAGCGCCGGGGTCGAAAGTGGCGGGCCGCGCCAACACGCTGATCTTTCCCAACCTCTCGGCAGCCAACATCGGGTACAAACTCGTGGAACGATTGGGTGGGGCGATGGCCATCGGGCCATTTCTGCAGGGCCTGGCGAAACCGGCCAACGATCTGTCGCGCGGCTGCTCGGCGGAAGATGTGTTCAACGTCGCGGTGGCGACCGCGGTGCAGTCGGACCGGGCCTGAGATGGCTCTGCCATTCCCGCTGGTCTACTCGGAGCGGTACGACCTGCACCTGGGAGACCACGTTTTCCCCTCCAAGAAATACCAATGGCTGCACGACCGCCTGGTGCGCACGAAGTTTGCGGCCCCGGAAAGTTTCGTGGAGCCGGAGCCGGCCGCGGACGAAGACATCCTGCTGGTGCACGAGGCGCAGTGGGTGGACAAGCTGCGCCACGGCACGCTGACTTACCAGGACATTCTGACCCTGGAGATTCCGTACTCCGAGGAGCTGGTGGAAGCGTTCTGGCTGGCGGCCGGCGGCACATTGATGGCGGCGCGACAGGCGCTCGCCGGGGGCGTGGGATTCAATATCGGCGGCGGCTTCCACCACGCGTTTCCGGGGCATGGCGAAGGATTCTGCGCGATCAACGATATGGCGGTAGCCATCCGGCGGCTGCAGAAAGACGGCGCCATCCAGCGGGCCATGGTGGTGGATTGCGATGTGCATCACGGCAACGGGACGGCGGCCATCTTTGCGGGCGACCCATCGGTATTCACGCTTTCCATCCACCAATTCAATAACTATCCGACGGAGAAGCCGCCCTCGAGCCTGGACATTCATCTGGCGGATGGCATCGGCGATGCGGAGTATCTGCAGCGCCTGGGCAACGGGTACCGCGCGGCGCTTTCCCTGTTCAAACCCGAGCTGATGGTCTATGTGGCGGGCGCCGACCCGTATCTGGAGGACCAGTTGGGCGGGCTTTCGCTGACCTTTGACGGGCTGATGGAGCGCGACCGGCTGGTAATCTGGACGGCGCTGACGCACCATGTGCCGGTGGCGATTGTGCTGGCCGGCGGATACGCGCTCAACGTGGAAGACACCATCACGATTCACGCCAACACGGCGGCGGTGGCGCAGGACGTGCTGGCGAAGGTGCCTTGGGCGGCGTGAACGATGTCGTGGCGCACGCACTCGTGCGTGCCGTGTCGAGACTCATCTCGACACGCTCGTGAGGTACGGACCTGCTGGCGGAACCGGGCGTCGGCATGAGTGCCGACGCGGCACGCACGAGTGCGTGCGCCACTTAGGCTAAAGACATACAATCGCAGAATAATGGATTATCAAAACCTGCTTCTGACGGCGGAGGGCGCGATTGCCGTCCTCACCCTGAACCGGCCGCAACGGCGCAACGCGCTTTCGCTCGAATTGATGCTGGAACTCAAGGGCTGCCTGGATGAGATCGGACGCGGGCGCGAGTTCCGAGCGGTGATTCTGGCGGCGGCCGGAAAGGTTTTCTCCTCGGGCCACGACCTGGGGGAGATGGCCGGGCGCGACATCAACGAATACCGGCGCGTCTTCGACGTGTGCAGCGAGCTGATGCTGAAGATTCAAGCGATTCCGCAGCCGGTCATCGCCGAAGTGCAGGGCGTGGCCACCGCGGCGGGCTGCCAACTGGTGGCCGCCTGCGATCTGGCGATCGCGGCCGAAGAAGCCTGGTTCGCGACACCCGGAGTGAAGATCGGACTCTTCTGCACTACGCCGATGGTGGCGCTGACGCGGGCCATCGGCCGCAAGCGCGCGCTCGAAATGCTGCTCACCGGAGAGCCGGTGGACGCGCGCACGGCCGCCGATTGGGGATTGATCAACCGGGCCGTGGCAGCCGGCGAACTGCACGACGCCACGCGCGAACTGGCGGCGAAAGTGGCGGAGGCCAGCCCGCTGGTGGTGGGGATCGGCAAGCAGGCCTTTTACACGCAGATCGATCTGGACCAGTCCAAGGCCTACGACTACGCCAAGGAAGTGATGTCGATGAACGCACTGGCGGCGGATGCGCAGGAAGGCATCGGCGCGTTTCTGGGGAAGCGGACGCCGTGCTGGTCGGGGCGGTAAAGGCGCTGCCGCCAACTGCACCAGGCTGGTGCACCTGATATTATTAAAGCAATGAACAGGCCGTCAAGGACTCGTACTCGAACGGCGCCGTCCGTCCGCCAGAGCGTCACCATCCCGGCGCATCTGGCAATTGAGGTAAGGCGCGTGGCCAGGAAAAAGCATCTTACGATGAGCCGGGCGTTGGTTGTGCTCGCGCAACGCGGAGTGGAGGCCGAGGCATCCGCACGAGCTAGTCTCAATGCGACCTATCGCCGGTTCATGTCTGAGGCCGATCCCGACCGCAAAGGCGAAGCGGGGAAGGATCTGATCCGGGCAATCTTCGGGAAGGATGCGATTGCCGAAGATTCGATTCTCTAGTCTTCCGCGGCCCGTCTGGGAGCACATTCTCGCCCGCGTAGAGGAACGCCAGATCTCTCTCCAGGATCTTCGCCGGCTGCTGTCGATGAACGCGCTGGCGGCCGACGCGCAGGAAGGCATCGGAACGTTCCTGGGAAGGCGGACGCCGTGCTGGACAGGGCGGTAAGACTATCGGGCCGGAGCGGTAATCTTCAGCGTTAGGTTCTGTGAGCCGCCTGGCGACAGTTCGACGCGCTCGGCGTTGTTCAGCAGGCGCTCCAGGACGCGAGGCTCATCGAGTTTACCGGCAGCCTCTGGCGAAACGGCGAGGATGCGGCACTCGCCGGGACCCAATCCCGCGAACTGAAATCGGGGATCGAAAGGTGAATGCGGTGGAAGTCCACCTTGCGCGCGCGCATAGTTCCTACGTTGGACGAGCCCCCAGACATGACCTGCACCGGGAGCACGGAATCGAACCCGCCACCCCCGGGCCAGTAGGATCGCTGGTAGTCGTGGTCGCTGGCTTGGAGGTCGTCTTCGGAAAACTTCTCCAGGATCTGCTCCTTGTCGAAACCCTGGGGACGAATCTCGACGAGGTAGTTGCCGGGCCGCAAGCCGGTTGCCACGAATTGCCCCTCGGCGTCGGTCACTGAGGATTTGCCGCCATACTGTAAGGGCTGGCCGCGGTCATAGACAACCGCAAAAGCGAAGACGCGCAGGTTGGGAACCGGCTTGCCGGTGTCGGTATCCACCACGCGCCCGGTCAGTTCCCCCGCACGAGTCAAGAGCAGCCGGGCGCTGGCGGTGGGCTTATCTTTGTCCAAGGTCGTGCGGAGTTGATTGCTGGGCGCCTGATAGAGGGTGGTCTTGCCGTCGTCGGTGTATCCCGCTTTTTCGGCGCGCACCAGGTAGGTTGCGAACTGGTCCACTACTACCCGAAACGTGCCGCGGTCGTCGGTGGTGGTCTTGCCCGCTTCGGTCGGATTGGAAACAGGTGTGGGAGTCTGAGGCATCACCACGATGGTGACTTCGGCTCCCGCCACGGGAGAATTCGTGCCGGCTTCGAGCACCACGCCGTGAATTTCCGGGGTTGGCGGCACAGGCGCGTCCTGGGCCCCGAGGGCCGCGGTCCACAAGAGCATTGCGATGGCACTTCGCATAGGTCCCTCGCAACCCAGGTTCGCTCTTATCGCTGCGCGTTGCAAGGTGCGCTATCCTAGGCAAAGAAAAGGCGAATGGAAGACCTCCAGCAGCAGCTCGCGGCTTTACGCCGCCGTGTCGCCCGCATCGACCGGCGCTATGAAGGCACGCCTGCGCCACCGCGGCCGAAGGAAGCGGCTGGATTCATCCAGGACCTAATCAGCGGAGAAGTGGTGCGGACGGCGTTTGGGGAGCATTTCGAAACCGAGAAGCTGTGGGAACGGCACCGGCGGCACGGCAGCGTGGATATCGCCGACCTGGCGGAACTGCCCGAAGATCTGCTGGAGGGGCTTTCCGACGGCGCCATCGCGCGGTCGAATCCCAAGCGGTGGGCCTTCCTGGATACGGAGACGACGGGGCTGGCCGGCGGCACGGGCACGTACCCGTTTCTGATCGGGGTAGGGTCGATCGAAGCGGCAGGCTTCCGGCTGCGGCAGTTTTTCATGCGCGATTACGGCGAAGAACCGTCCATGCTGGCGCGGTTGGCGGAGCATCTGGCGCAATTCGACGTGCTGGTGACCTACAACGGGAAGGCCTACGACCAGCCATTGCTGGAGACGCGCTACCGCATGTCGCGCGCGCGGCATCCTTTCGACCGCATGCAGCACCTGGACCTGCTGTTCGGGGCGCGCCGGCTGTGGAAGCTGCGCCTCGAAAGTTGCCGGCTGGTGGAATTGGAAAACCAGATTCTGGGTGTGGAACGGCAGGGCGATCTGCCTGGCGAGATGATTCCCTATTGCTATTTCGGATACCTGCGGACGCTGCGGGCATTCGAGCTGGTGCCGATTTTCCACCACAACGCACTCGATATTCTCTCGCTGGCCTGCCTGACGGCGATCGTGCCGCTGGCATTCCGCTCTCCGGAGAATGCCGGCTTGCGGCACGGCGCGGACCTGATCGGGCTGGGCCGGTGGGTGGAGCGGGCCGGGCGTGGCGAAGAGGCGCTGCGGCTCTTCCGCCGCGCGGTGGAAATGGGCATCGCGGACGACCTGCTGTTCCGCACGTTGTGGGATATCGGAACCATGGAGAAGAAGTTGGGGCGCAGTGACGCGGCGCTGGCCTCGATGACGGAACTGGCGGCGTCGCGGAATCCGTATCGCGCGCGGGCGCTCGAAGCGCTGGCCAAGCACTACGAACATGCGGAGCGGAATTACGCGATGGCGCTCGAGATGACGCGGGCGGCCCTGGAGATTGAAGTCTCGCCGGCGCTCGAGCGGCGGGAGGTGCGATTGAAAACGCGGATGGGGAAAGCCGGCCAGGCAGCGGAGACTATTTCTTTATGGGATCGACCTGGGTCCCCAGGCCGGCGTAATCGTCTTTCACCTTGATCACCTTGTCGCCGTTGAAGGTGATGAAGGTGATCTTGCCGGGAGCCTGACCGTAGATCCAGTCTTCCAGTTCCATGCCGTCCTTGGTTTCGCGCAAATGGTAGACCGGACGTCCCATGGCCATGACGACTTGTTCGTGATCCATGCCGACGATGACGTGCTTATCCCGGATGGCCTTTTGGACTTCGGGGGGCAGCGTTTGGGAAAAGACTTCGGTGACGCTGTGGCGATCGAAATCGAGAACCGAGGCCAGCATTTTCTTGATGGCGGCGGCTTTGATGGGTTCGAGCGGCTTATGGAAGACGATGGCGATGGAAGTTCCACCTGGGGCGTTGACATCGGAGTTGGGATTGACCGGAACCGTGTTGACGGGTCCGCCCATGCCGCCGCCCATTTGAACGCTGTCGTACCAATGGCGGCCGCCCTTGTATCCGCCGTTGAGCTGGAGGACGATACGGTCGGCCTCGAGATCGATTTTGGTGATCTGGACGGTGTCGCCGGTGCGCGCCGCGGGGCCGTTCTCCTTGGCGATCAGGGTCCAGGCTTTCTTATCGAAAGTCGCGGTGGTGGCGTCGAACTCGAGGGCCTTTTTGGAACGGGGCAGCAGGACTTTGGCGTTGGCGTATTCGGCCATCAGGCCGCGCGTGAGCTCGATGCGGTCCTCGAGACTCAGTTTGTCGGCGGCGGGCGCCAGCGGCGCGGCCAAAGCCACGACGGCTACGACGGCAATGCAGGCGAAGGCTCGCATACTTCACTCGCTTCGGGCGGGTCGGTCAACGGCGAGGGCTGCCGGCGTACGGGTGCCTTCCAAATAAAGAATGCCAGCAGGATCATGACGGCGGAAGTCAGCACGCTGGCTTCCGGACCATAATCGCCGCCGCTCCACAGCTTCCCGGCGCTCCAGACCATCTCGTGGCCCGTCATTCTCATTCTAAGCCCACTGACGTTTGCTCCGAACAGGGGCAATGTAAAGTTCCACCCAAAGTGCAGGCCGATGGGGAGCCAAAGGTCGCGCGTACGGACAAAGGCATAACCAAAGAGAATCCCGAAGCCGGCGGTGTTGGCGACGGAAAACCAGGTGGCGTTGGGGTTGCCCGAATGCAGCAGGGCGAAGACCACGCCTACGGGGATGACGGTCGCCCAGGTGCCGCAAGAGGCCAGCAACACCTGGAAGGCGTAGCCGCGCATCAGTAACTCTTCGGCGGCGGCGGCAATGATGAGGCCGGTGGTCAGAAAGACGGCGGCGCCGAACGACGGCTGCTCCGCGGCCGGGATTGGGCCCAGGCGCGCGGTCCCGATGGCTAGCGGTAGCGCCAGCGCCAGCAGGGCGGCGCCTGCGCCGCCAATGAGGCCGAGCGCCAGATTATCGGCCGATGCGCGGTTCCACCAGAGACCCAGTTCGACCAGGCGGCGATTGGTGTAGATGCGAAGGGTGAACCAGTTGGCGAAGACCGCGGTGGCGAAGCTGGCGGCAAAAGAGCCCCAGAAATAGCCGCCGATCCAGGGCATAATGCGACCGAAGATCTCCACGCCCAGCCAGGCGATGGCTATGTAGACCAGGACGTGAACGATTAAAGGCAGGGACTCCAGCCTGCCGTCCGCTTTAGCTGGTATCGTCATCAGTAGTATGCCTGCCCGCCGGATCCTCCAACTGGGCGACCCGCTCTTGCGGACCGTCTCGGTCCCTGTCGCCACGCCGGAAGAAGCCGGCGCGGTTTTCGAAGACCTCCGCGCCACTCTCGCCGAGTTCCGCCGCACCCAGGGATTCGGACGGGGGATCAGCGCGGTGCAGATTGGCGAACCGAAGCGACTAATATACATCGAACTGGGCGGGCGCGCATACCGGTTGCGGAATCCGGAGTTCGAATTTCAGAGCGGGGAAAAGTTCCGACTGTGGGACGACTGCTTCTCGTTTCCGGATCTGCTGGTGCGGCTGGAGCGCTCCGTGGACGCGCGGCTGCGGTTCGAGAACGAGGCCGGGGAAGTGGAGCGGCTGGAAGCCACGGGAGCGTTCTCGGAGTTGCTGCAACACGAGATGGACCATCTGGACGGAGTGCTGGCGATCGACCGGGCGCTGGACCGCAATAGTTTGTGCACGCGCGAGGAGTGGGGGCGGAGGTACGGCGGAGGGAGTGGGGCGGCGGCGCTTAGGGAGAAGTGAAAAAAATCGGTTGGCAGGCGAAAGCGCCTGCCCCCCAAAAGCGCGGGCCGCAATGTGGGACATCCATGATAAGGGCTTGTCAAGGGAAAACACACCTTTCCCTGAACCTAACGGAAGATTTTTCCGAAGCGCGATAGTCGATAGGGTGACGGTTGCTCCGAATTGCCGAATTG